>Ga0157372_10000021_pt1 | contig 207801 bp, 173 predicted proteins | sample C55metaG_FD_115307 | JGI IMG/M metagenome (GOLD analysis project Ga0157372, IMG submission 115307) | Corn rhizosphere microbial communities from Kellogg Biological Station, Michigan, USA - C5-5 metaG | ecosystem: Host-associated > Plants > Roots > Rhizosphere > Soil | place: USA: Michigan...
CATTATCAACAAAAAATCAAAAGAAAACTGTGGAATAAAAAAATCCTGAAAGAATAATCTAACAGGACTTTTATTGAATACTTTTATAAAACTAATCAGTCAACTTTTTTCAGGACTAGTCAAGGGCTTTCTAAAAAGGGCTTGGTTTGAAGGCAATCAAAAGCATAAATTGCTTCCCCCAAATAAATACCTTATGAAAAAGAAGTCGCCAGCCATGCCTTATTCTTTCGTGCTCGACTATCTTCCTGAAGATATTACGGTAAAGCCCATGTTCGGTGTACACGTTTTCTACAGGGGACCAAAGACGTTGTTTCTGCAACGGAAGAAAATTACCGATCCTGAGATCAACGGTATCTGGGTGGCAATTATGCCTGAGTACGTAGCTGACGTTAAGACTGACATTCCTTCACTGGCAGACTTAGGGCGACACAGCGGAAAGGGCCAGTGGCATTTAATACCTGAAGCAAATGATGACTTTGAAACAGATGTTTTAACGCTTTGCAGGATGATAAGTAACGGTGATGGGCGGATTGGGAAGGTTCGGGGCAAAAAGTAAGATTTTGTTGGTAAGTGATTATGGCTGGGTTAGTACTTCGCTCAACGTCAATCCGCTCAAGCCGCGGGGGCTTTTGTTCTTTCCTTGATGAAAGAACCAAAATCAAGACAGTAGAAATGCCTCTTTGCCGCACAAGGCCTTTACCCTGCATCAGACAGAAGCACGGGCTGCTAAGCTTTTGCCCCACGTTGTTCCCTCAGGCAGCCCTTCTGCAAAATCTTAAAGGCCCCTGCCAACGCACAACCCTGTATCTTCTGTCTGATTTTACCGCGGCTGTTCTACTGTCGCCATCGCATAACCCATTTTAAATTATTGACTTTTGGGCTTAGTTCGAGGAGTTTATTTAACTTGAAAATGGCTTGTGGGAGGAGCAGCAAAACGGCTTCAGGAGATCGGACAGAAGATGTAGGCTGCGGAAGGGAAAGGCCTCAAGATTTTGCAGAAGCGGGGTCAACGCGAGCTTTAGCAGGGCAAAATATTGCAGCCGCGCTTCTGCCCGATGTGCGGTCGGGCAGGAGCAAAAGAAGCATTTTTGCTGCAAGGCGTTTGGGCACTTTGCGCCCTCAAAGTGCCAGCCCTCCCGCGGCAACTGAGCGGACTGACATTGATTGAAGTACAAAGTCTCTGTGAAGTACCTCTACTCAGGGAGCCTGCAAAACTGATATTCATCGCCTAATCAGAAAGCATCGATCCTAAACCTATCATACAACCGAGCCTGTTCCTTCTCATTAGCCGGCATTGTATAAAATTCGCCACCTATGGTGACTCCTGAAGGAGTTCGCTCTAATGTTACTTTCAAAAACCCATGGGCCGAGTCGCTGTATTTCTCAAGTTTAACATTGTCGAGCAAGGGACTATCGTCAGGGAAATCCGGATCGTTCAATCGGGCAATAGGATGGAGGTCGGCGTAACCACCTGCGCCCGCTACAATAAAGGGTACAGTTTGGCCATTGGCAAACGTTTTGGTGAAGCGTTGATAATTATGAACATGCCCGCTAAAAACTGCGTCAGGCAGAATACCTGTAGTTTCAAAAACTTCGTTAAGCAGTAACATGATAGGCTTACTGGAACCGTGGTTAACATCGGCCGAGTAGGGAGCATGATGAACGCAAACAATCAGAGCTTTGTTGGGCCTTTCAGCATTTGCAGCTTTTAACTCTTCAATAAACCATTGCTTCTGCTCATCGCTAATCAATCCAAACTTAGTTACATTGCTGTAAAGGCCAATGAAGTTACCAAGGGGAGTTTGCAGCGTCCAGTAAACATTGGGTTGAATGTTGCTGTTTCTCGCCGCATCGCCTGAAAGCTCTAATCTGCGCGACTTGGTATCGCAAAATACTTTAAGAAACGCCTCGAGTGTTTCCGGTGGATTGGGCCTCATTAAGTCAACATCCGCATCGTGGTTGCCGGATATGGCAAACACCGGATTTGGATAGTTGCGGTATGGATCAAAAAACTGTTCGTAGTAATGTTCTGCCTCGCCAAAATTGTAAACTACATCGCCGAGGTGAAAAAGAAACTGCGGCCTGTCGCGATCAGATTCGGCTTCATTGCATTGGCGCGTCATTTCGGCAGCTACTTTACGCTGATAAGCAGGGAGTTTAAGCGTGCCCGTATCGCCGATCATGTGAAACACCATTTTCTGGTCGTTTATTGCCGGAATTACTTTTTCTATATCGAGCCGATAGGGATAGGAACCTGTAGGGGCAGGAGCAGGCTGACTTTTAAAAGAATCATCAGGAACACCTGCTTTAAAAACAGGCCGTGTACGTATAGTCGGGTTATCGTTTGCAGACATAAGCAATCAACGAGTTATTGCTCGTAAAGCCGCAAAGATAAGCTTACACTATAAAGATGATGTTAAAAATGCAGGATTTTGTTAGAAAATAATACCCATTGCCTTTCATTAAAACAATTTATCACACCTCACCAGGCACAAAACCAGTTGGGTTAGAAAATACTTTGTCCGCATACCCTGGCCGGAGTGTAACACCGGCGGACGGACGGACGGTGTTTGAAATTCCGTCATTTTAATGAGTAGTTTGAACGGAATTACTTTTCCGATTCTAAAAGAGCTTTTTCATAAACTCCGCCCAAGGTCCGGGTAATAAATGCAGTAGGCAGAAACTTCATAAACACATTGCCCACCCTGTTGGTAAAACCGGGAACGTAAACCAGTTTGCGTTTAATAAATCCATACAGGCCCTCTTTAGCTGCATCTTTTACCGGCATCAGCCATTTCTTTAAGCCATGGAAAGATTTTCCTTCCGTCATCTCAGTAGCAATGCCACCAGGTGCAAAAACAGTGATAGAGAAATTGGGGTTTTTTAATTCGGCAGATAGCGCCTTGCCATAGCTAAGCACAAAAGCCTTTGAAGCCGAATAAGCCGCCTGGTATGGAACTGGAAAGAGGGCCGCCATGCTTGAAACCAGCATCAGTGCGCCTGCTTTCTTGGTTTTTTCAAAGTGATCAACAATGCGGTTGGTCATGCGCAGGGTGCTTACCACATTGGTTTGAAGTATCGCATCAAATTGCTGAGGGGTGATGTCTGTATTGCGGCCAAAATAAGTTACCCCGGCATTTAAAATGGCACCGTAAAGATCGGTAGACTGCAACACTTCGGTGATCATTTGCTCGGCATCATCCGCTCGTGAAAGATCAACCGATATTGTTTTAATCTGTACGCCGGCTTCGCCCTGCAATTTTGCTTTAAGCTCTTCAAGACGGTCCTTACGCCGGGCCACAAGAATCAGGTTGGCTTTATGGATTAATGCCAGCTGTGAGGCCATCTCATAACCTAACCCGGACGACGCACCGGTAATAAGAACCCATTTGTTGTTGAGCTGAAGTGATTGCATGAAATACAGCGATAATTAATACAAGTTCCGAATATAGCGATTAGTTAGTGCATCAGGCAACAAATGTTTATAGGACCCCACCAGTAGATAGGCTTTTGATATATAAATGTAATTATTACATTTATATGCTTTTAAACCAATTAATACCCTGTAACGCATAGCGCTATGAAAAGAATTTTCCTTATTGTGATGGCTTTGCCGCTCACACTGTTTGTTAAAAGTAGTTTTGCTCAAACTCCCACTATCCAGGTTGATCTGCAGAAGACCGATGGCGATATGCGACCCGTATGGGCATGGTTTGGGAACGATGAACCGAATTACTCGTACATGAAAGATGGCCGGAAACTGTTGACAGAACTGGCTGCTTTAAGCTATGTGCCAGTGCATATGCGCACGCATAATTTGCTTGTTACGGGAGATGGAACCGCTGCCTTAAAGTGGGGTTCTACCAATATTTATACGGAGGACTCTAATGGCAGGCCTGTTTATAACTGGCACATTGTCGACAGTATATTCGACACCTATGTTAAACGAGGAATAAAGCCGCTGGCGCAAATCGGTTTTATGCCAAAAGCATTGTCCATACATCCCGAGCCTTATCAGCACCACTGGAAACCGGGCGATAATTATAGAGATATAGAGACAGGCTGGGCTTATCCACCTAAAGACTATAAAAACTGGGAAGAACTGGTTTACCAATGGGTACGGCACTGCGTGGAGCGGTACGGTGCGCCCGAAGTACAAAGCTGGTACTGGGAGGTTTGGAATGAACCCGATGGCGCTTACTGGAAAGGCACCTGGAAAGAGTTTTATAAGCTCTATGACTATGCCGCAGCTGGAGTAAAAAGAGCGTTGCCCACCGCAAAAATAGGAGGGCCGGACGTAACCGGCGGCGGCATGAAGTTTTTCGCCGGTTTTATTAATCATTGTTTGAAGGATACAAATTATGTAACTGGCCGTATCGGTTCGCCATTAGATGCAGTGCTTTTTCATGCTAAAGGTTCGCCTGCTGTTGTTGATGGCCATGTGCGTATGAGTATTCGCAATCAATTGGTCAATGTGAATAATAATTTTAAACTGATCGCTTCTTATCCGCAGTTAAAAAATATACCGGTTATCATTGGCGAGTCCGACCCTGAGGGATGTGCAGCTTGTGGCATGGCCACCAATCCTGAAAACGCATATCGCAACGGAACTTTATATTCCAGCTACACGGCGGCCTCTCTTGCTCGCATTTACCAGCTTGCAAAACGTTATCAGGTCAATTTAATAGGAGCGGTAAACTGGTCGTTCGAGTTTGAGAATCAACCCTGGTTTGCCGGGTATCGCGATTTGGCCACAAATGGTGTTGATAAGCCCGTTTTAAATGTCTTCAGAATGTTAGGGATGATGAAGGGAAAGCTCGTGGAGGTACAGGATCAGCGCATGTATCCGGTTAATAACATAATTGATTCCGGTATCCGAAAAACTCCTGACGTAGGTGCGCTGGCCTCGGTAAACACTCATTCGGCCGCAATACTCCTGTGGAATTACCATGACGCTGATACCGTGAGGATTAACGAGAAGCTTAATCTGCTGGTAAGCCATATTCCTGCCGCTACCGTTTCAGTTACCCGATACCTGGTTGATGAGACCCATAGCAACTCGTACGAGGTTTGGAAAAAGTTAGGTTCGCCGCAACAACCTACCTCGGCTCAAATAGCCACGCTGGAAAAAGCCGGTCAGCTGCAAACTGCCGGAAAGCAAGAGAAAGTAAAAGTAGAAAAAGGAAGTGTGATGCTTAATGTTTTATTAAAAGGGCAGGCAGTTGAGCTTTTAAAGTTAAGCTGGTAAGGTAAGAACATTGTCAACTGCTACAGCCAGTTCAAATCTGTCACGGAGTGTGATGTTCTATTAAGAGTAATGGTTAATGAATCGGCAGCGGCGATATTTATAATCAATTTCATTTTTCTTCGAGATCTTCGTAGTCTATGTAATCCATTTAGTGATATGAGAGCTATACAAATTAAAGTAGATATTTTGTCATCATGTCTTTCGAAATATCGATTGCCGCCGTTTACTTAAAGTTCCGCCCTTTATCAAATATCTCTCTTTTTAAGGATCCTCGTTTTTGTTCAGGAGCCGGGGCGGTGGTTTCATCGCCGTGTGATAAGCTGAGCAGGGGTAGCTCTTCCAGGTCAACGGCCGAGAGCTTTTTTAATAAGAAGTTCATGTTATAGCAGCGGGATACCACTACGTGTATTACTTCACCTTCTACCTGTAGCTTGCCCTCCACCATCAGCAAGCGCGATTGAATGATCTCTTTGCGGTATTCATCAAAGCATTTGCTCCAGATTACCAGGTTTGAAAAGCTTGTTTCGTCTTTAATGGTAACAAATAATACGCCCTTTGCCGTTCCGGGGCGTTGTCTTACGGTGATCATACCTGCAATCTTTACAGCTTCGCCATTTTTCATTTGCTTTAATTGTTCGAGCGGGATTGCTCCTAACTGAGCCAGTTCATACCGTACAAAGCTTACCGGATGTGCTTTAATGGATAGACCTGTTGATGCATAGTCCTGCACTACATGTTCGCCGGCTGTCATGAGCGGTAAGGTGATCTGTTCGTGGGAGCTTTCTGAAGGCAGGCTTTTAAGTAAGGCCACAGGATGATCGGCTAACGCCGCTATTTCCCAAAGCGCCTGCCTTCGATCCAAACCAATTGACCGGAATGCATCAGCATCAGCCAGTGCTTCTAAGGCAGTTTGTGAAACGCCAGCATTCATCATCTGAGGGATATGCTGGTAAGGCCTTCCGGCAATAAGCAATTCCATTTCATCTTCACGCAGGCTTTTAACCAATCTAAAGCCGAGCCGCAAAGCATGATAAGCCCCATCTTTTTCTTCCAGGCTATGATCCCAGTAGGAGTGGTTTACATCCACGGCCCTGATCTTTACGCCATGATTACGGGCATCATCCACAATTTCTGCAGGTTGATAGAACCCCATAGGCTGGCTGTTGAGCAGGGCTGCTGCGAACACATCGGGGTAGTAATATTTGAGATAACTGGATATATAAACGAGGTGAGCAAATGAGGCGGCATGACTTTCAGGAAATCCATACGAGCCAAAACCTTCCAACTGCTTAAAGATACGGCTCGCAAACTCTTCACTATATCTTTTGGCCACCATACCATCTATCAGCTTTTTGCGGAAAGCGCTTACCTGTCCTTTTGCTTTAAAGGTGGCCATGCTTCGTCTCAGCTGATCAGCTTCCGCTGGCGTAAAATTGGCGGCCACAATAGCTATCTCCATAGCCTGCTCCTGGAATAATGGTACCCCTTTAGTTCTTGACAGGATTCCTCTCAATTCTTCAGAAGGATACTCTTCCTTTTCCTCATCATTCCTTCTACGTAAATACGGATGCACCATATCACCTTGTATGGGGCCGGGGCGAACAATCGCAACTTCGATCACCAGATCATAAAACTCTTTGGGTTTTAGCCTAGGTAGCATAGACATTTGGGCCCGGCTCTCGATCTGGAAAACGCCTATGGTATCTGCATGGCAGATCATGTTATAAACTTTCGGGTCATCCTGGGGCACATTTTCTAAGGTAAGCTCTCTACCATAATGTTGTTTGGTTAAGGCAAAAGCTTTGCGGATACAGGTAAGCATACCTAAGCCTAACACATCAACTTTTAATATGCCCAGGGCTTCTAGGTCGTCCTTATTCCATTCTAATTGGGTACGGTTTTCCATGCGTGCGTTCATCACCGGGCACAGGTCCGAGAGCTTGCATTGCGTGATCACGAAACCGCCTGTATGCTGCCCCAATTGCCGCGGAAAGCCCATGAGTTGCTCGGTGAGCTGAAGCACTTTAAACAAATGGGGATCATCAGGATTTAGTCCTTGCCCCATGATACGTTCGCGGTCAAAGCCCTCATCAGACCAGCTCCAGATGGTGCCGCCAAGGCGCTTAATCGTATCTTCTGAAAGTCCCATAGCCTTGCCCACGTCGCGCAAGGCTCCTTTATGCCTTTCCTGGGTAACGGTAGCCACAATGGCGGCATGTTCGCGCCCATAAGTTTCATAGATCCACTGAATGATCTCTTCACGCCGTTCATGTTCAAAATCTACATCCACATCCGGCCATTCATCACGGGCGTCAGACATAAACCTGGAGAACAACAAGTTTGATTTAGTAGGATTTACCGGCGTAATGCCCAAACAAAAGCAAACCGTACAATTTGCGGCAGAACCGCGTCCCTGGTGCAATATCTTTAGTTCTTCGGCCTTTTGGGTATACTCATACACCCGTAAAAAATAGGGTGCGAGCTTACGGCGGGCAAAAAAGGCGAGCTCAAAACTAATTTGCCTGTAAACTTTAAATGGCACGCCGGTAGGAAAAAATTTTTGAGCGCCTTTAATGGTGTATTCCCGCAAATGCTCATCAGCTGTACGGCCATCGGGGCTTTTCCATTCGGGTTCCAGGTACTTTAATTCATCCAAAGAAAAATTACAGGCGGCAGCAATTTTCTGCGTGTTTACTAATACCTCAGGGTATTTACTGTAAAGTCGCTCCAACTCGTAAACCGGCTTTAAATAGCGTTCGGCATTAACATGAAGCCTAAAACCTGCGTTGTGGATGGTGCACTTTTCGCGCACACAGGTTTGTACATCCTGTAGTGCGCGGCGATCAGGCTCATGATAATGTACATCATTGGTGGCTACCATGGGTATACCCGTATTTTCCAGCCGGTAAAAGCGTTTGGCATCATCGCCAGTATACGAACGGCTTGCCGCGATGTAGAGTTCGCTGCCGAAGTTTTGCCGGTATTCTTTTAAATCTTCCTTAAAAGCATCGTCAAAGTCAAACTGCTGATTCAGTGCCGGAGGAGGAATCACGATAAACTTAATGCCTTGCTTATGCTCGTATACATCCTGCTTGTAAAGGTGACATTGTCCTTTTTCTGCACGCAAATTGCCCTTACTTAACAAGGCGCATAGTCGGCCCCAGGCAGTGATATTGGTAGGGTAGGCCAGGAGGCTGGGCCCATCTAAAAGATCCAAACGACAGGCCGGTATAAAGCCAATGTTCCTCACTTTGGCAGTTTGATGTGCTCTTACAATGCCGGCCACGCTATTACGGTCGGTAATGGCAATATGGGTATATTTTAAATCAGCTGCGCGCTCCACCAACTCTTCGGGGTGCGATGCGCCCTGCATAAAGGTAAAATTACTGGTAACCTGTAACTCTGCGTATTCCATCGCTTATCAGGCAAAAAATCCATGGATATACCATTGCGTGTTTTGCTCGGTATAATGCCCTGAGCGGAACAGCCAGTAGCGGCGGCCCTTTTCATCCTCAACCACGTAATAATCACGGTGGGGGCATTTGCGGCGCCACCATTCAGATTCAATACGTTCGGCTTCGTCTGCTTTCTTGATAATGTGCTTTTCGCCCTTGTAAATGAACAGCATGGGAGGATTGTCGGGTAATAAAGAGGTTACTTTAATGCGTTCGGGCTTTTTGAGCAGCAGTGACGGCCTTGGCCTACCCGTGCGCCAGGGGGCAGCCGGTTTTTCAGCTAATGATAATGCCGGTTTTAAAGCACGTTCTGGCCAGTGGCTTTCTTGCGGAAGATAGCGATGAATATTTTTAGCGCCAATCTTGTTCGCTACCTTGTCCAGTAATTCTGTCAGGGCGGGGCTATCAAGCCCGCAACCTTCGGGGTGCCACAATGCTTCCTGCTCCGCTGTTATATCTTCAACTTTAGGTGCTTCCAGCGTAAAAAGCTCAATGCCCAGATCGGGTTCAATAGTGGGTATTTTGAGTTCAAAAAGCTTGAACAGATGATTAACCGAGCAGGAGGGACGGTTGGTGCCAATATCAATACTAATGACCCTGCCATCTACCCGGAAACATTGAAGTATGGCTGTACGCACACCTTTACCCTCACGCTGTAACACCTTGCAAAGGTTTTGTAATAATGTTTGAATAGCTACTTCAATACCCGTAGCGGTGCGAATGGGTTCAAGGCAAGGCAGGCGCTCGTGATAACGTTTTACGGGCTGAAGCCATTGCAGGTGCTCACCTGTATTTCCCAGGGCTTCATCAATCCGCAATAAAAACTGATCGCCAAACCGGCGACGCAGGGCACTGCGTTTTATATTAATAAATTGGTGGATGGTATAAAATCCTAATTTGTGGAGCTTGTCCAGCATGAGCAGTTCCAGCCTCAGGGCTGCAGGCGGAAGTTTGAGCAGCGCTTCGACTTGTTTGCCCGGTTCAATAATAGGATGCTTTTTTGCAAAACGGGCAACTCCCCAGGCCGCGCCTGCGGTATCTGCAATAGCGCCGCGCACATCATAGCCCTTGCTGTGCAACCGGTTAATAATTTCTTTAAAGTATCCCGGCTCGCCTCCCCATAAATGGGTACAGCCCGAAATATTGAGGATCAGTCCGTCGGGTGGATCAATAGCAATGAGCGGCGTATAACGAATGCACCATTCGCCGATGGCGCTGAGCAGCTTTTCTGCTTTGCCGGGCAAATGGTCAAGCACCTTTAGCTCCGGAACAACAGCTTTGGCATCAGCGGCTGTCATTCCCCTTACAATACCTTGCTGTTCGGCTAGTAGGTTGACAGCTGTGATGATGATACGGTTACGCTCGGGAGCTACCAGAACAAAAGGAATCTCCTTAAGCTCGGGCTGCCTGAGTGTGAGCCAGTCGGTCAATAAATGACGAAACCATATTGAAAAATATCTTTGCATAATTAACCCGCTTGCCGTGTTTCAAACAGATCGTATTCAACCGCTGTCGCTTTATTTTGGTGTTGTTGAGTGGTAGGATGATGTTCTGATACATCTTCTCCTGCCGGTGCAAAGCCATTGCCGTTCCATTGTAATTGCCATTTGCCCGATAATCCATTACGTACCCTTAACAGCTCCACTTCCCAGCATGGATAGCCAACTCCGGGCATATCATCTTCCAGCACACTTGGCAGGGACGAAACCTGCCAGCGGGCCACACATACGTTGGTGGTTAATTTCTTTAAGTCAGTACGCAATAAAAAACCGGTTACCTTGCTACTTTCTACCGCCAGTTGTAACCGCCTGGATTGTGCAAATGTTATTTGACGTATTTCTGCTATTACGGCGGCTAATCCATCACATTTCAATGCCTCTTCCATAACCCATAAAACGTCTTTTTCCCGCTCAATATCAATAAAAATAAATTTTTCGGGTGCTGCACTGAAATGATCCATGGCCGGTGGAAATAATCTTCTGTTGGTGCTGATCCATAAGCAGACGCCTCCGTTTTTCATTAAGGCAGCAAGTATGCCGCAAAGCAGGCCGGTGGTAGCTGCTGTATGTTCGCGGGTTGAACAAAGCATCTCGTGAATACTGCCGGTAGGGAAAACACCATTTGGAAAGGCTGTTTCTAAGTCGCCAAGACCAATACGTTTTGACGCGTTAATAGTAGGCGGTGCAAAGCCCTGCCACTGCAAAATGCTTTGCTGTAGTTGGTTAACAATGGTTGTTTTGGATATTGCCTGTTCCATACAAAAGTACCTGCAAATTTAATGCTAAAAATATTAGTATTTGTATAACTGTTGAAAAAAATGTCTTTTTTAGGTCAGCTCTTTGATTCTGCTATTAAGGTTCAACGTAATCTTAGTATTTTTGCAGGATTGAGGTAGTTGTCTGTAAATCATCATGATTTTGTAGCAGTGGTTAATAGGCTTTCCAAAACTTAAACTTTGATCGGCAAATTTTTACAGTTTAACAAGAAACTACTATCAATTTTCAACGTAAAACGTTATATTAGAATTTTAAACGCATATCCAATATAGCCATGGCTGAAAAAATTACGGTACTTTACGTAGACGACGAGGAAAACAACCTGTTTTCTTTTAAAGCTACATTCCGGATAAAGTATAATGTACTTATCGCAATTAGTGGGGATGAGGCTTTATCAATAATGGAATCTAAACCAGTACATATTATCATTACAGACCAGCGTATGCCTAATATGACAGGAGTGGAGTTTCTGGAGAAAGTTTTGGAAAAATATCCTGATCCAATGCGTATTCTCTTAACCGGATATGCAGATATGGGAGCTGTTGTTGATGCAGTCAATAAAGGCAAAATCTTCCACTACCTGGCCAAGCCATGGAATGAGGAAGAACTGGATCTGACCATTAATCGGGCTTATCAAAAGTATCTGGAAAAGGTTAACCTACAGGATATGAATGATAAACTTATCGTGTCAAATGATCAGATGGAATTTATGCTGAGACAAAGCTTGCTTTCCTGAGCATGCAGCTTTTTTTAAAGGTTCTTGATAACAAGTTGAAGCTTTTCGGCGGTGAGCGGTTTTTCAATTACACTAAAAACCGAAGCATAATCAAGTAACCGGTTAATATCATTCTTGTTGCGGGTTGATGAGAGTATGTGGATATGGTAATGCTGCTGAATATCAACCTCAAGTTTCTCAAAGGCTTCCACAAACTCAAACCCATTCATAAGCGGCATTTGAAGATCCAGAAGAATGATATGGATCACGTCAAATTTTCCCGGATAGTTTTCTGTCTTTATCCTATCAAATGCCAGTAAGGGGTTTTGAAATACCTCTACATCAAAACCTTTACTTGCATTCTGTATTATTTTTCTGGCAATAAAACAATCCAGTTCACTTTCATCAATAACAATAAAAGATAAAGCCATGCCGCGTTAAATAGAAGGGATGATTACCTTAAATGTTGATCCCTGGTGCATTACGGAGTTTACTTCAATGTGGCCGTTAAGTTTTAACAAAGCGTTTTTCACATTATACAATCCAAATCCCGATCCAACCTCTTGCGAATTTGCCCTGTAGAAAAGATTAAATATTTCACCTATATGGCTTCCTAAAATTCCTACACCGGTGTCTCTGATGTAAATAGTTGCCTGCGCACTTTTTACTTCAACAATAATCTCAACGCTTTTATGCTCCTTGGCTTTGTCCTGGTATTTAAAGGCGTTTGACAGGAGGTTACTCAAAATGAGTTTAAGCGAGCTTTTATCACACCTGAATTCTTCTTCCTGAAGCACCTCTATGCTGAAATTGATATTGTTTACTTTGGCATGAACTGAATAGAGCGGTTTAAGCTCGTCCATCAGCTCGGCAAAGTTTATGTCTGATATTCTGAGTTCGCCGCGTTGCAGGCTATAGTAATCGTGCATATTGAGGATGTAGGCATCCAGCTTGTTCAATGATTTTTCCATCAGGAACAGCATCTCCTTTATCTCGTCAATATTATCAATTTCACGGGCTATGTTAATTGCTCCAAGCAACCCGGTAAGCGGCCCTCTGATGTCATGACTTACGCTATAGGCAAACTTGTTAAGTTCGTTATAGGCTTTTTGGAGTTCTTCATTTTTAACCTGTAACATGGAATTGGCCAGGTAAAACTTATTGGCCTCATCAATGGCCGAAATCACATCTACCTCGACCCACGGTTTTTTAATGTACCTAAAGATATTTCCCTTGTTAATAGCCTCAATTGTAGCTTCAATATCGGTGTAACCGGTTATTAAAATACGAACGGGCAGGGGATAGCTTATGCGCACCTCCTCAAAAAAGTCAACTCCTGTTTTACCAGGCATGCGCTGGTCGCAAAAAATAATTCTTATATCAGCGTGGTTACGCAAATGCTGCAAAGCATCCGGAATAGTTGACGCTACAAAAATCTGATAATTCAATCTTAGCGATGCCTTAAAGCCGGTCAGGTTTTCGGGTTCGTCATCTACGTAAAGGATCTTGATTTTTTCTGACATCGATGTTTATTGAATCTGGATGATGCTATAATGCTATATTAATAGCCATTAAATGCTTAATACGTGTATTAAAAGTTTAAGTTAGCTTTGGATCAAATTTTATAGGAATTTCCAGTGTAAATTCCGTTCCTTCTCCAGGTTTGCTTTTTATAACAATGTGCCCGTCGTGTTTTTTAATCGTGTTATAGGCAATTGACATTCCAAGTCCGGTACCTTCGCCTACGTCTTTGGTGGTAAAGAAGGGCTCAAATATCTTTCTTTGGGTTTGTTCATCCATCCCTATGCCATTATCCTGTATTTTGATGTAAACCTTCTCGTCATCAAAATAGGTGTTAAGCGTAAGTTTGCCGCCTGCAGTCTCACCAAATTGTTTTTTTATGGCATAAACAGCATTTGAAATGATATTAAGAAATACCTGGTTCAGTTTGCCGGCATAACACTCAATTAAAGGCAAGTTACCATAATTTTTCTCCACCTCCACGTTATTTCCAATTAAGTTATTGGCTATAACCATCGTTGATTCCAGTCCTTCGTTAATATCGGCTCTCTTCAGATCATCTTCATCCAGGCGTGAAAATATCTTAAGACCCTTTACTATTTCAGCAGTTCTGGTGGCTCCTTCTTTAATACCTTTAATCAGGTGTTTTATTTCTTCCTTAAGATAATCAAAATCCAGTTCTTCTTTATAAGAATCTATTTTTTGCTGCTTTTCGGTTAAAGGCATGTCAGAACCACTTACCTCTTCAATAACGTTCATGGCATCAAGCAGCATATCAATATCCCGCTTTAGCGGATTGATGTTGGATGATACAAAGTTGATCGGGTTGTTGATCTCGTGGGCAATGCCGGCAGTTAACTGACCTAATGAAGCCATTTTTTCCGATTCTACCAGTTGCGACTGTGCCTGTTTCAGATCGTCGAGCGTTTTGTTCAACACCGTATTTGATTCGCTTAGAGCAGCGGTACGTTCTTTAACTTTTGATTCCAATACCACATTCTGTTCGCGTATAATGCGCTCGTTTTCTTTTAACGCCTGTAATGCTTCTTCTTGCGAACGCTCTTTCTCTGCCTTGAATATATTGATCTTATCCGCCAGCGCAAAAGAAAGGAGTATAGCTTCAAATGCCGAGCCGATGAGCAGGGCCGAGCTTGTTAAACCATTGTAAGGGATAAGTAAGTTGAAATCCTTCAATACGTAAATTACCACGCACATGATAAAGACAAACCATGCAATAAGGAAAAACTTTGCCGAGCGCGAGCCGCGTAACAGCGTTGCAATAGCCATGAATAATACATAGAGTGCACTTGTCATGGCGGAGGCCAGCATGATGGTATAACTAATGTTGAACTTATGTAAAAACGCCAGCAGCATCTGCACGGAATAAAGCAACCAGAAGAGGTATGATACTTTATGCAACGTAGGTACATACTGTTTAGACTGCAGGAAGCTTTTACAAAATTCAATAGCCGCCAGACCGATCATTGCTGTAGTGATGTAGATTAGCATATCGGCTACTAAAGGATATTCTGGCAGGATAAACCTGAACAAGTATCCTTCCATGGAAGCCTGCGCAATAAGAACAACCACCAGATAAAGGATATAGTATAGGTAGTTCTTATCTCTTACAGTAGTGTATACAAATAAGTTATACAATATCATTACGAGGATAATGCCCACATATATCCCAAATGTTATATCCTTTAGCAACGCATTTTCAAATACTTGCTGAAAAGTGCCGGCGTAAATAGGCAGTATAAGTTGTTTGCCGCTTCTGATATGAATATAAACGGTGGTAGTGTCACCCGGTAATACGCTAAGGGGATAAATATAGGTTTGGTGATTAATAATACGGTTATGGAACGGAAGGCGATGGCCGCTCAAGTTAGATTGGATCACTTTGCCATTTTTAAGTTGATTGAAATCAACATAATCAATCATCGCCTGGGTAATCTGTATCCCTAAAAATTTAGTATCAGTATTGTTTTTGATCCTGAATCTGACCCAGAAAGAATATTTAGTGGTGCCCAGATTTGGAAATTGCGATACAGTTTTTTTAAAGCCTGTAGCTTTTTCGGCTTCACTTAGGGTGATATTTGAATTGGTATCAGTAAGTGTTTCGAGCTGATCGCCAATTACCTGAAACTTACCTGTAAAGTTAATAGTTTGTTGAGCAAACGAGAGGCAGGGCAACAGAAAAAGGAAACAAATGACCCCAAATTTTATTCGATTCATAAAACAGTTCTAAACAATAAGAAGCAGTTATAAAAGCTGGTTAGATATTCAACTTAGATGCGGCTCAATCTGTGAATTAATATTGAAAAAATAAGTGATGCTTGCTCTTTCGTAAGGATCTAGTGCCCAATGGTGCTGATTTGGAAACTTTCATCACAAATACTTCTGTCTCTGGGTTCTCGCCACCGGCAAACGGAAATATACTTAGAAAATCTTTACGAAGTACGTTTAGTTTGTCTGCTACTTCAGACGCTATTTCTGCAGCTTTTCCATGTATCAAACGGGTAAAGAAAAATGCAGGTGAAAGCATTGGGTGAACAGAAACGCCATCAATATCTGCCTGAATCCAGGCTTTTTGGATAGCTCTGCCCGCCTGTATAAGGCTGGTGTGGTTGAAGTCTGATACAGTAAACACAATCATGGCTGATGCCGCCCTAACTGCTTTTAGTGAGAGCTTTTTAAACGCAGACCCTTTTTGCCATTCAGCTATTAGTTTTACGGCGTTCCAGTCGCTTGCTACTTTAAATCCAACAATATCGCTTTTGCTGATGTCGACCGAGTCAATTTCAACGCCGTCTCTATGTTGTTGTGCTTCTGTTGGGTTCCAGCGTATTTCATGGTAAAATTCTTCGTGGCCCTGTTCGTTCAATAGCCTTACTTTATCGCATTCTGCAATAATTTCCGCCAGTTTGTTTAAATCGTTTTCACTTTCGGTATAATACATTTTTACCGCGCCTGTTTGGTTTACTACCGCCTGCAGACGTTCAAAAAATGCGCTATCCAAAGGTTCCCGGCTGTCCACCTTCCGGTTAGTGCGGCGGGTGAAAATATGTTGTGCAAACAAACGGTCGGTTTCTGTAGGTTGAGTTTGAGCAGGAGAGAAGTAAATTACAGCGGCGAGATGGGTAATAGACTTGTTGGGGAAAACCTCTATTTTATCTGCCAGTCCCAGCGCTTTAGCCTGCAGGTGAATGTTCTCAAGTGCGGCTCCCAAGGCCATGTGTGAACCCATTTCATAATAGTCGCCCCATGACCATGATTTAAACTTATCGTGAAACAGGAACAATACGCCATTATTGTAAACCCACTGCCAGGGTTGGTTATTCCCGGCAGACGGCGCAATTAGCGCTGCATCAATAATTTTATCGAGTTGTTCTGATTCGAGTATAAAATCGTTCTTTGATCCCCGGGCAAAAAACAGCTCGACTGAATTTTTTATCTCCTGCTGCTGCAGGGGCTTGTATGGGTTAGTGCTTTGTTCTGTTTTGGGCTGTTTTTTAGGTTCCTTGTCCTGTACCAATTCTTCCAGGTCTATATAATACCGGCCCGAGTCGTGATATTGATCCAGTAAGATCCTGCGGCATACATCAGTAGTTAAAGCGCCGCCAAGCGTTACTGACGAAGCCAGCTGAGGCCAGGTATTGATAGATTGTTCAACCTCAAGCATAGAAGCTTTTAAACGGGTTGATATGGTATCAATACCAATCATTTTAAGAATGTAAGGTATTTTTTGCTCGTTGGTAAGATCCTTGATGGTCTCGGGGTCTAACCCGTCTGCAAGGCCGTGAAGAACAGGGCGTTCAGGTTCCAGGTCAAAACGTTCAACATCCAGCATGCCCCGGTCATTGGTATCCATCACCACCGGAATCTGGAGTTCGCGAGCCTTATACCGGCTTTGTATCTTGATGTTTAACCCGTCGCATACTTCTACCAGCAGATCCAGTTTGCCGTCTTCCAGGAAAAACTGGTCCATGTTTTCTGCTACCAGTCCGTCGTTAAATATTTTTACCTTAATAAAAGGGTCAATCTCTAATATTTCGCGTGCAGCTATTATTGTTTTATTGAGGCCCAGGTTGTAAGCGGTGGTTCTGATACGGTTTAAATTACTAAGTTCAGCTGTATCAAAGTCGGCCAGCCTCAGTTCGCCGCAAGTCCGTTCCTGAGCCAGTGTAAGCGCTATGGAATGGCCTACAGATAATCCAATGATGCCAATTTTTTGTTTACGCAGGCTTTCCTGTTCGTCGTCGGTAATTTTATATCGATTACGGTTGGTCCGTACCTCAATGTATTCTTCTTCATCCAGCAAATGCACCAGTCGTTTACTCCAGGGATAGTAAACCCAAACACCGTACTCGTCAATGTTCCTGCCTGCAAGGTGTTTATCGATAAGGGTTACGTAATCGTCTGCCTGTAGTTTAACAGAAGGGTTTTGGCTCTTTACTAATTCCTGTAATTGCCCATTTATTTCGTCATGTACAAAACTTACGGCGTTGGCAGATTCTGTAAGCTCTTTGAAAGTTTGTTTGTCTTCCGGGTTACTTAATCTAAGGATTAACGGTAAATAAACCAATCTTAGATCGTTTACGTCTGATTTCATTAGAGATGCAAGCATGTGATAAATTAATTGACGCTTATACGTAGAGCAGTACAAAATGTTAAGCGATGCGCATTAAAAAAAATCAAGGTCCTTTTGATCCACTTTATACTTAAGGAAGTTTTTATGGGCATTTTTTATGGCGTGGTCAAGATTCCATTGATCCAGTGTTGGGATCTTAGTTTCGTATTTAATGTGGATATTTTTGCCCCGCAGCTCTTCTGTACGCTCAAAATTCCACTTTTCACGAATGGCGAGTACCGCGTTTTTGTTTTCCTCGTCTGCCTTGCTCATTTCTGCAACATCCTTAAGAATCATCGTCGTTGCAATGAGATCGAGCTTAGGATAATAGAAAGTTCCGTTATTGCCAATGCTTGGCTCAAGTTCCATGCCTATACCTTCAACGGGCTTTACTGTGTAAGGGGCGCATAGCGCAAAAAGAGATTGCAGGCCTATCTGGTAGGCAATAGCTGCTGCCGCCCGGATCAGGAAAATACTGCCTATGCCGTATCCCGCAATCTCACGGGAATTCCATAAGCCGCAAAGCTCGCCTGTACCGTGCTGAGCGTAATTATAAACAATATCAAAAATAGTGGCGTCCATAGACCCGGTGGCCTGCTCTATCGGAAGCGGGTCTGATCCGCCTGCAACATGTACCCGTGAGCCGCCATAGACCCTTTTACCATCTAATGATTCTACCACCATTACAAATGCCCCGGGATTGGTTGTCCACTCGTGTTTGGATGATGTTACCTTGGTAACCCCTATGCTGGTTAAAACATGCGTATGGCCTTCAATAAATAGTTCGCAGGTTTTAGGGTCATCTACTGCCCGAAATGCTCTTAGCCTTACTTCTGGCTTTTCCCTGTTTAGCCCGCCTTCCATGTAGTAGTATTATTGTTTTTGCATACTTGACCTAAGTTTGTCAGTAGACTTGTACGAAAAAAATTGTGTTTTGGGTACCGATTCAGGTTGTAATTATGTTGCCTTACCGTCCCGGAGAAATAAAAATATCTATTTCTCCGTAAAACAGCGCAAAAGTAAAATATTTGAAATAAAATAATCTCAAGCATTAGGGGTTTAAATTACACTTTCGTTAATTTTTACTTTATAGTTATACAATATTGGGCTATCACTCAAGTATCTAAACAAGGGTTGGTGACATAGCAAAACTGTATCAACGCCCGATTTAGCAAAAATTGTCGGATATAGGCAAACTTTTTTCAGGAAAAATAATTAAGTAGAAATATTATTTGCCTATGCCTCTATATACCCTCGGCATAAATGCCGCTTTTCATGATTCTGCTGCCTGCATATTAAAGGACGGTATATTACTTGCCGCAGTAGAAGACGAACGTTTTACTCATTTTAAACATGGTAAAAGACCCGTTCCTTTTTCAACCTGGGAACTTCCTTTTCATGCAATTGATTACTGTTTACAAGTTGCCGGTATTCATCTCAAGGATGTTGATCATATAGCTTATTCTTTTGATCCTTATTTGCTCATCCCTGAGAAGTATAAGAATAGCCCTGTAATTGAAATACCGTTTCTACAAGGTAATGGAGCTGCCGCAGACGAATGGCTCAATCCCTGGGATCCCTTGTTTTTGTCGTCCATTATTAATGCGCCGCGGCAATTGGTTGATGGTTATCCGCATCATTTGCAAAAAAGGTTTATGGGTGCTAAGCCATTAAAAGCACAATGGCATTATGTTGAACATCATATTAGTCATGCGGCAAGTGCGTTTCATCCTTCGCCATTTAACAGCGCCGCCGTTTTAACGCTTGATGGGCGGGGAGAGCTGGCAACTACTACCTATAACGTTGGTAGCGGAACAGAGCTTACCCGTTTGGGGCAGGTTAATATGCCGCACTCATTGGGTTTGCTTTATGAAAGGGTTACTTCATACCTGGGTTTCCTGCATTCTTCTGACGAATATAAAGTTATGGCGCTGGCTTCGTACGGAAAGCCGGAGTTTGTAAAAGATTTCAGGGAGATGATTCAGATTGGGGAGAAGGGTATGTACACTGTTGGTGATGAGCGGTTTGAAGAGCGGTTTGGTCCGGCGCGGCTTCGTCATGAGGAGTTCACCAAACATCATTTTAATATAGCGCACTCCCTACAGGCGGTTTTGGAAGAAACGGTACTGGAACTGGTCGACTGGTTTTACAAAGAAACTAAGGAAGATAACCTGTGTATGGCCGGCGGTGTAGCCCTTAATTGTGTGCTCAACGCGAGGATAAGAGATAAGAGCGCGTTTAAAAACGTGTGGGTTCAGCCAGCTTCGGGTGACGCAGGAACGGCACTTGGCGCGGCCATTTGGGTAGATGCAAAAGAGCGCAATAGCAATACCAAAGATTTCAGGATGGATCATGCTTATTGGGGACCTGAATATAGTGATAACGAAATAGAGAAATTTATAAGATGGGCTAAGGTTCCGTACCGGAAATTGAATGATGTAGCTAAGGAGACTGCAGAAATATTAGCTCAGGACAAGATAATTGGGTGGTATCAGGGCCGGATGGAGTTCGGACCGCGGGCACTTGGAAGCCGTTCTATTTTGGCATCGCCGATCCATCCGGATATGCAGGCGCGGCTAAATGAAGTAAAGGACAGAGAAGATTTTAGGCCCGTTGCACCTGTTGTACTTGAGGAAGACGCCGCAGACTGGTTTGAAAACGCGCATTATTCGCCTTTCATGCTTTTTATATACGACGTAAAGCCGGAGAAAGCAGATCAAATACCGGCGGTTCGGCATGTTGATGGTACAGCACGTATTCAAACGGTAAACCGCGATCAGCATGAACGCTATCATGACCTGCTGCAAGCTTTTAAAGCTAAAACAGGCGTACCGGTATTAGTCAATACCTCTTTTAATACCTTGGGGAAACCCATTGTTTGTTCTCCGCGCGATGCTATCGAGTGTTTTTGGACGTCGCCGTTTGATGCCCTGGTTATTGGTTCATTTCTAATTGAAAAGTAATGCAGGTAAAGATCTCGGTTATTGTTCCAACCTATAAACGGCCACAGCTTTTGGTTAAATGCCTGGAAGCGTTGGACAGGCAAGTATTTTGCAGGGATGATTATGAGGTTATTGTGGTAAGTGACGGACCGGACGAGCTAACGGAGGCTATTGTAACTGATGCCGGTTTTAAACAGCTAAGCTATTTGGCTACTCCCCAAAAAAAAGGTCCCGCTGCTGCGCGTAATATTGGCTGGCTAAAGGCCCGGGGTGTTTTAGTTGCTTTTACTGATGATGATTGTATACCGGATACTAACTGGTTGCAAACCATCTGGCAGGAGTATAAGGGAGAGGAGCTAATTGCTTATACAGGTAAAACGGTGGTTCCTGTTTCGCAATCGCCTACAGATTACGAACGTAATATTGCCAACCTGGAAGTTGCTGAGTTTATAACGGCCAACTGTGCGTGTACCAAGCAGGCGCTGTTAAAGGTAGGAGGGTTTGATGAGCGCTTTAGTATGGCCTGGCGCGAGGATAGTGATCTGCATTTTAAATTTCTGAAGCACAACGTGCCTATAAAGCAGATTGCTGCAGTAATAGTTCACCCTGTTCGGAAAGCGCCCTGGGGGATAAGTTTAAAGGAGCAGAAGAAGGGGATATTTAATGCCTTGTTGTATAAAAAATATCCTGATTTGTACCGGCAAAGGATAAAACCAAGGCCCTCCTGGAATTACTACGCTATCATTGCCATGTTTGTGGGGATGCTCGCGGGAGCATGGCTCGATATATTTTGGATTGTTGTGGTGTGTGCAGCGATGTGGTTATTACTTACTTTATCATTCACGCTTAAACGTTTGGCAAATACCTCTAAAGCGCCTGATCATATTGTTGAAATGCTGTTTACTTCTATATTCATTCCCTTTTTTTCACTGTACTGGCAGTTTTATGGCGATTTAAAATTTCGTGCCCTTTTGTTATAGTTTCCATCAACAAACAGTACCGGATACTGTTAAACTAAAACAAATTTTCTTAGAACTATAAAATTCTGCCAATGAAATTAAAAACTGTTTTTGAACATAATCAGGAAGTTCCTGTTCGTTACACTTGTCTTGGTTCCAATATTAGTCCGCCGCTGGACTTTGAAGATGTACCAGAGGGAACCAAAAGCCTGGTTTTAATTTTTGAAGATGTAGATGCTACCCCTAAGCCATGGCGGCACTGGCACGTGTTCAATATTCCTCCAACCAGTACACATACCGACGAGGGCAAAGTTCCGGAAGGCGCTACTGAAGGCCTTTGCAATAATCACACTTTTGGTTATGAAGGCCCTTGCCCCAAATATTTTAAAGGCACACATCATTACTGGTTCCGTTTATACGCCTTAGATACGATACTCAGCTTACCTGCCGCATCAGAACCCGAAGATGTAGAACAAGCTATGCAGGGGCACGTAATAGAGACTACAGAATTGCTTGGTCTTTGTATCGCTCCCGAAAATATTTAATCCCTGAAAATTAATTCAGTAAAAGTAGTTGTTGAGATTATGGCGCAGAAGATTGCAGTGTTACGAGCCAATGCTCTGGGCGATTTTATATTCACTTTACCGGCCCTCCATGCCTTGCGCCGGGCCATGCCGGATGCAGAGATAGTTTATTTGGGTAAAGCCTGGCATAAAGCATATTTAACCGGCCGCCCGGGGCCTATAGACCGGGTAGAGGTTTTACCTCCTTATCCCGGCGTTGGCGAAAAGGATACTTATGTTGCCGACGAAGCTGAAGTTGAGGCCTTTTTTGTAAGAATGCAACAGGAACAGTTTGATATTGCCATCCAGATGCATGGTGGTGGCTTTTACTCCAATCCGTTTACCAAAAGATTGGGTGCAAAGCTTACTATCGGGTTAAAAACGCCTGATGCTACTCCGCTTGATGTTAACGTATCTTACGTTGGGGTATATAGCGAAATATTGCGTTTCCTGGAGGTAGTATCACATTTGGGCGCGGTAGCTACCAGTATAACGCCTTCTATAGCGGTAACTGCGTCTGACCTGGACGAGGCTTATAACGTTTTGGTACATCCCAAGGATCAGCACTTTGTGGTAATACATCCAGGGGCCTCTGATCTGAGAAGAAGATGGCCCACCGAAAATTTCGCGGAGATTGCAGATTTTTTAATAGACGAGGGCTATCATGTTTATTTAACCGGAACTGCTTTTGAAAGATCGGTAATTGAAGATGTGTTAAATCGTGTAGCAAATCAGGAGAGGATCACTAATCTGTGCGATAAATTATCACTCGGAGGTATGACCGGCCTGCTATCCATGGCAGATCTGATGGTATCGAATGATACCGGTCCGCTGCATCTGGCGCGCGCGCTGGAGACGCCGTCTGTAGGTATCTTTTGGACGGTAAATTGTCTTACTGCGGTTTGGCCCAATTCCAATTTCCATCGTTCGCTCATTGCCTGGGATCCGTATTGCCCGTTATGCGGTACAGATTGTGTACAGCCAAATTTTGTACATGAGCATTGCGAGCATCAAACCTCATTTACTGCTTATGTGAAAGTGGAAGAGGTAAAGAAAGCGCTGCAGAACCTCCTTGTTTCCACAGAAACGAGATCAACTGTTTAAATCTAAAGAGCTTAGACGTGATGAAGGTTTCCATACTTATTCCGACATATAACAGGGCCAACGCCCTTATTGCTACATTAACGGCGCTTACCGCCCAAACATTTAAGGATTTTGAAGTAATAGTAGCTGACCAAAGCGACGAATTTGTGGCGAACGACGGTACGGTTCAAACCATAGTGCGTTTGCTCGAACTGCATGGCCATCCGGTTAAAGTATTGCATAATATTCCGCGTAAGGGCATTGCGCACCAACGGCAGTTTTTACTGGAGCAGGCCGCCGGTATGTATGCCCTTTATATGGATGATGATGTGATATTGGAGGCTGATGTTGTAGAAAGAATGGTGCAGGCGCTTGATGAAGAAAAGGTTGGCTTTTGCGGAATGGCGCTCATTGGATTAAGTTATCTAAACGACGTGCGCCCACATCAGCAGCAGATTGAATTTTGGGAGGATAGGGTGAAGCCCGAAGTAGTTCATCCCGGAACAAAGGAATGGGCACGGTATCCATTACATAATGCCGCTAACATTCTGCATGTAGGCGAAAAGTACCATGCTAGTCCCCAAAATCAAAAGAAATATAAGGTGGCCTGGGTAGGAGGATGTATTTTGTATGATGCAGCTAAACTAAAAGAGACCGGAGGATTTAACTTTTGGGAAGAACTGCCTGAGGACCACTGCGGCGAAGATGTGCTCGCGCAGGTAAAGCTGATGGAAAAGTATGGTGGCTTCGGACTCCTGCCTTCTGGCGCGTATCATTTGGAACTCCCTACTACGATAGAGAATCGGGAGATTAACGCACCGGAATATCTTTTATAAGGAAACTATACCATCGTTGGTAACAGAAAGCTTGTCGGTTAATACCGGTAAGCTTTTTTTATTGCTGATAACTTTCCTGAAAAAGTTCACTAACTTGTCCACATGTTCATCAAAGCAAAACATCAAACGATTGTTCCAAACGTTTTGCCTTATTTGCTCCATCTGTTGCTGGTTGCGCAGGGTAGCTCCTAGCTCATCCATCGTATTAAAGAAAATACCGAGATTGTGTGCTTTAACGAGCGATTGGGTGGCCACGAGATGACCGGTATTGTCTCTCTGCAGCATGGGTAACCCGGCACAGGCCAGTGTTGCCATTCGCGCGGGGTAATTGAGGTCATCCCAATTGGCCCGCATTAATTCGCCAAAGTTTTCACTTTTAAAGAAATGCAGCCAGCCGGCGTCATACTGCGAAAACTCTTTTACCCAGTTCTCCTGCGTTACGTTGGGATGGATATGCAGATAACCGGGTGCCATAGACTCAGTCTTGACTATCCATTGTTTCCATTGACCGTGGGTAAAATCCCCATAAAAGTGCAGGTGGATTTTTTGCTCAGCCAACTCTGCCACGGTATGTGGATGCAAGCCGATAGGCCTGCCCGGAACTACGGTGTGAATTTCACTCGTGCCAGCAGAAAGGCGAGGGGAGATCTCATCAGCAAACCATTCCTTTTTAGGTAGGTCGCCGTCCAGTAGCAACGTTGTCTCCGCGTTATCGTCAACAAATTGTAGAAACCAGTCCCGCATTTCCGGACTGTTATAGATCTGGCCGTCAGATTTATTGTAGAGATCAATTAGTTGGGGCCAGGTGCCTTTTTCCATGCAGATAAAAGGGCCTTCTTTAAAATGCCACACAAAAGGTATTCCCGTATCAGCGCTAAGCACTTCGTGCGCTAAGGGGACGGCCTGCCAGTTTAACTGCCCGTAGATAATATCCGGCTCAATTTCGGCGAGCCGTTCTTTCCAGTTTTCATGCGGAATGTCTTCTACATGGCCAAAGGGCAAGGGACCCACGCTGTTGTACCAGTAGGGGTCCTTCATCCATAACCCATACAATTTATGGCCCTGCTCTTCAAGCGCCAATACGCGCTCTGAGTTGTAGGCCAGTTCGCCGCAAAGTACAATCTTTAAGCCTTGTTTGGCTTTAGGCGTATCCTCACGGTTGCGGAAGCGGTTAAAGTAGCTGATCTCGTCAATATCGTTACCCATGGTACTGTGGAATCGCAACGGCTGTTTTACGCCATAATAGAGTTTGTAAGGATTGATGCCGCCTTCAGGCTCTCTGATTATTTTGTGGCGCTGCTGCGGATGAGAAACCCATTCGCAAGTGATGTTTTCTGTTGTGATAAATTTGCCGCTGAGCGCCAGTTTGTTCCAGAACATACGGTCCAGATCGTCGGTCACCAGCTCGTTTCGTTCTATCCATCGGTCGTCAGTTTTACGGTGCATTACCTGTACCAGTTGAATCGGATAGCCCTGGATACGGTTGTTGCTAAAATGGTTGTAATTGTATCTTACACCACTGTAGGCCAGTATATGATCGCCCTGACTCAGGCTTGCCAATAGTGTTTCCAGGTGATCGCGGTAATAAATATCATCAGCAGGCAGATAGGCGATAAAGTTTGCCGTAGCCTTTGCAAGGCCGATGTTTAAGCATGCACCTAAGCCAAGGTTACTTTCATTTTCGATGTATTTTATTCTATTGTCAGCAAGATAAGGGGCAACTACAGCTGTCAGATTATCGGTAGAGCCATCATTAATGATCAGTAGTTCCCACGATTGTATAGTTTGTAATCGAAGACTTTCGACAGCCCGTTTAACAAAACAGGCCTGGTTAAAAACGGGCATTATTACCGAAATACGCTGATCCATGTTTGAGTGTATAGAAAGCTGTAACAGAATAAAGTTAACAGCCCCATCAATTGCAGGGGCTGTGTTGTAACTAACAATAATATTTTGTGTGAAGAGGATTAGGCCTGGGCTCTATTTAAATGGCGGTTGCTATTAATACGGCGGATAATTGAGGTGGTAGAATGATCCGGCACCAATGGTACAAACTCAATTTTACCGCCTAATTCTTCTACCAGTTTAGCTTCGGGCAGTGTTTCTTTGGAGTAATCTCCCCCTTTGGCATAGATATGAGGTTTAACCGCTTTGATCAGCGCCACCGGCGAATCTTCCTCAAATGCAATGATATGATCAATAGCGCTTAAGCCGGAGAGTACCTCCATGCGGTCCTCAAGGGGGTTAATGGGGCGTTCAGATCCTTTTAGCCTCCTAATGCTGGCATCACTGTTCAACCCTACAATGAGTACGTCGCCGAGTTCTTTTGCGCGGTTAAGATAAATGACGTGGCCGCTGTGCAAAATATCGAAGCAACCATTGGTAAATACAATGCGTTTACCCTGCGCCTCATAAATTTCGGCCAGCTTTTTAAGCTCATTCACGTGCATCAAGTACTTATTGTGAACAGAGAAGAAGGTACTCAACTCATGATGAGAGCAAGGCGCCGTCCCTTCTTTGTTAATAGCGATGGCCGCTGCTGCTGTTGCCAGCTCAGTAGCCAGCGGAATATCGGTATTGGTATGTAAGGCCAGACTGAGCGCGCTGATAAAAGTGTCGCCTGCGCCTACCACACTTGCGCCAGGCAGGTGGTGCGCATAACAACGATAAGCGAAATTGCCCTGGTGAAATACAATAGCGCCTTCCTGATCCAGCGTTAGTGCAACTATTTCTGCGCCGGTTTTTTCATGAAGTTCCTGCCCGTAAGCTTGCATCTGCTCCGCGCGGTTTTCGGGCTGGCCGGCAATCTCCAGCAATTTGGCGGCCTCAAAATAATTGGGTTTAACCAGCGTTGGCCTAAGTGTTTTAAAGCTGCCGAGATCTTTGGAATCAACAGCTAAAAAGCGTGGCGATTCTTTTTGCAACGATTCAATAACCTTGATGACCCGTTTGGTGAGTATACCGCGGTAATAATCACCAATTATTACCATATCAAACTTACTGTAATTATCCTGCAGGTAATGAATCAGCTTCTCCTCTGTAACAGCATCAATAGGATGCTGCGTACCGTAATCAAAGCGAGCCAGTATTTGCGATTGCGACATTACCCGAGTTTTTACCGTTGTTTTGCGACCCGCTTCTTTATAAATAGCATCGGTAATAATACCGCAGTCATCAAGAAGGCTAATTACCTTATCTGCCTCCTCGTCGTCGCCAACGGCAGAAAGAAAGGTAACATTAGCACTTAGCGCCTTAAAGTTTGCGGCAATATTGGCGGCGCCACCGGCCACACTTGTTCTGTTGCTCACGTTTACCACGGGGACAGGTGCCTCAGGTGATAGGCGCGAGCTGTCGCCCTTTAAGTACATATCCAGGATGACGTCTCCAATGACCAAAACATCCGGATACCGAAACTGATCAAGTATATGATGATAAGCAGTATTCATATTGTAAGAATTAATGCAGCACTTTAAACCTTCTCTCTACCCCACAAACTGGTTAATTTTTACGGCCATGAGGTTTCCATCAATGGGAGAACCAGCACTTCGGGAATAACGGTGTCTGTGGTGTCTTGCAATATGTATCTAACGGTATTGGCAACATTCTCTGGGTCCTGTAGATTTTGGGGCGGAATGTCAGGGAAACGATCGAGTAGAAACGGTGTACGCATGCCGCCTGCAATAAGGCCGGTAACTTTAACACCTACTTTCCGGGCTTCGGTAAATAAAGCCTGGGTATAACCACGCAGACCCCATTTTGTGGCATGATAAACAGAAGCTTCGGTCCATGCCCTCAATGAGGCGGTTGAGATGATATTGATAATATGACCGCTTTTACGCTCGGCCATTATAGGTAATGCAAATTTTGACGTAAGGAAGGGGCCTCTTAAATTAACATTCATGGCGGCATCCCATTCTGATACCTTTAACTCTGTAATAGGTTTGGTAAAGTCGATGCCTGCATTGTTAATGAGGCCGTCTAACCTGCCATACCTGTTTTTTACTTCGTTAATTACTTCTTCAACATTTTTTTCGTCACTCAGGTCCAGTTTGATATACTCTACTTTGCCTTTTTTGCTCAGCTCTTCGGCTACAGCTTTGGCTTTATCTTCCTGTATATCGCCGATAATGACCGTTGCACCAGCCTCTGCAACGGCAGTACTAATTGCTTTTCCCAGTCCCTGGGCGCCTCCTGTGATTAAGATTACGCGGTTGTTCAAATTTTCCATCTATTATCTATAACTTAAAAAAATTAAAATTGATTGCAACTATGGTAAATATCGCCTGCTTAGCCGGCGATAGCCTGCAATGAGTTGAGGTGCAAAGTTTTGAGTGGGAACGCGTATACTCAAGACCCTGTGAGGAACCCCCAGCCGGCTGACTTCATTGCAGACAGTACTTCAACAAGAAACCCGATAATTAAGTTTTATGAATTTTATTATTTTAGAAGTAAAAATTTAAAGCAATAGAACTGATGAGAACCATCTGTTAACAGTTGTTTAGCTATAGTTATTTGATGGTAAAATGTTGTAAATGAACCACCCGCGTTGTGGTACCGGTTAAAGTTCAACTACCATGCCGTCAACTGCACATTCTTCCTTTACGTGTTCCCGGTTTTGCAGCATTTCGGTATCGAAGTGCGTCAATAATATTCTTTTATAAGCTAATAAGGGCAATTTGGTTTGTAATAAGCGGTAATTGAGATGTGCTTTAACAGATAGTGCGAAAAAGTTGCACTCACAAATAAAAAGATCGGCATCTTTGCTTAACTCGATCAGGTTGTCCGCCCATGTCGTATCACCGGAGTAGCTGATGATCTTATCGTCCACCTTAATTCTCAAACCATGCGGCTGTGCAGCCTGGCTGTGTACTACAGGAAATGCCTTTACTTCAAGATAGGTTGTTTTAATCGTTTCAAACGGTTCATATTTAATAAAGCGAATATCAAGTTTGCTCAGTACCTCTGTGCCGGGATAAAGCAATGCTAGCAACTGTTCCAGCTTTGGGCGGCAACCGGGCGGACTAATAATGGTTATAGGCTTTGTTCTGCCGTAAACCGCTGCTTCCAGCAACAAAAACGGAACACCTCCATAGTGGTCGCCATGAAAGTGGGTGAGCAGGATGGTGCCAATATCGCCGATATTAACATTGTTTTTCTTCAACCCCGGAATAGCGCTTGCACCACAATCAATAAGAAAGTTGCCTCTGGCAGATTGTACATAAAAGCAAGTAGTCAATCTGCCCCCGCTGCCAAAAGCATCGCCGCAGCCAATTATGGTAAGTTTCGGAGTCTTCATCCGGAATAAATAATCAGTTTAAAGTTCCTTCAAACACGGTAATACTGCAAGGCAATATATCAATTGTTTGTGCTGGTTTTAGAACCGGGACAATTGACGAGCGTTGTCCATCGTCTTTCATCCATTGTTGCTCTCTTGAATCGAGTATCTTGTTCCATTGGTTGGCCCATGGTGGTAATTCGTATTGGTGGGTCTCATCAGAGAAGTTGAAGATGCATAGCAGATGGTGTATGCCATTGGTGCTTTGCCGTTTTAAAACCAATAGATCTTGCTTTAGAACATCGGCTCTTACATCATTCTTGTTGTAATTTTTAAGGATAGGGTTGGTGTTTCGTAATCCAATCAGCGCTTTATGCCATTGCAAAATTATTTGATGTTCACCTTCATTCCGCCGTTCCCATTTTAGCTTTGAATCGTTAAAAGTTTTTTCGGATTGCGGATCAGGTGGGTCAACGTCCCATTTAAAAGCCTCAAATTCTTTTTTACGGCCTTCCTGTACGGCCTTGATCAGGTCTGGCTCCGAGTGGCTCACAAAATAAAAGAAGGGCGACTTGTCGGCGTATTCTTCACCCATAAACAGCATCGGTACGTATGGCGATAATAGAACAGCAGCGGCTCCCAGTTTTACCCTTTCAAAGTCTACGAGCTGGCACAAACGTTCGCCCAATACCCGGTTGCCAACCTGATCGTGGTTTTGGTTAAAGACCACAAACCGGTCGCCGGCAATGCCGGCGGAGGAAGCCCCGTGTTTACGTTTCCGAAATTTTACAAACTCGCCAGCATGTACAAAACCGTCTGTAAAAGCTTTGGCCAATTGTTCTACCCGGCTAAAATCGGCGTAACGTTCCTGGTCGTTTTTATTAAGCACCACATATAAGGCATGATGAAAATCGTCCAGCCATTGCGCATCAAATCCGTAACCGCCGTTTTCTGGCGAACGGACTACTTTAGGTGCATTAAGGTCACTCTCGGCAATCATGTAAAGCGGGCGGCCAAGCTTGTGTTGCAGCTCTTTTACCTGTGTGTTAACATAATCCCAAAAGTTAACTGCGCCATTATCAAATGCCATGTGGATAGCATCCAGGCGGAGACCGTCAATATGATAGTGCTCAAACCACTGCAGGGCATTTTGTGTAAAGTATTCGCGCACGCCGTCAGACCATTCTCCATCATAATTAATAGCGTTTCCCCATGGAGTTTTATATTTTTCCGTGAAGTAGGGACCGAATTTTTCAAAATAGTTCCCTTCAGGACCGATATGGTTATAAACTACATCCACAAAAACGGCTATTCCTTTCTGGTGGCAGGCATCGACCACCTTTTTTAGACCCTCAGGGCCGCCATAAGAATTTTGAACGGCATAAGGGAAAACCCCATCGTAGCCCCAGTTCCGCTCGCCCGGAAATTGTGCAAGCGGTAAAAGTTCAATGGCATTAATACCGGTTTCAACAAAATGATCAAGCCGATTGATGATGCCATCAAATGTGCCCTCCGGGCTAAATGTACCCACATGAAGTTCGTACAGCACCAGGTCCTTAAAAGGTAGTCCTTTCCATGCTGCATCTGTCCAATTAAAATGAGCATGGTTTATCACCATAGAAGGCCCATGCACTCCTTCGGGCTGGTATTGCGAAGCTGGGTCAGGATAATCATTTTCATCATCCGGCCTCAAAAAGTATTGGGTATCGTTGGTAATGTTTGGAACTGTAGCTTTAAAATATCCATCCTCATCCTGCCGCATCTCTATTTTTTGTTGCTGCGGATGGGTGATATGAAGCACCATTTTCTTTTTTAAAGGAGCCCATACTGTAAATGTACAGGTCCCTTCTGCTGAAACGGTGGCACCGGCAATTGTCATTGTCTCTTTAAATTAGTTAAGTGTTAATGAGCGTTAATCAAGTTTAATGATCACGCCCTCATCACCGCTCAATGCCAGTTTTTCTGAAACACGATTGCCTTCCAATTCCGGTACGGTGGCTGCCACAACCGTTCCGCTGGTTGAACACAGGTCAGTTTTGAAATAGTAAGGCCGGTGAGATAAATTCAGAACAACAAGAAACCGGCTTTGTTCGGGTACCTCGCGGATATAAGCTATGGCCTGCGAATCGAAATGAACGGGAGTGTAATTACCTTCGCTCAAAGCCTTTTCTTTTGCCCTCAGTTCAATAAGTTTACGGTATAAGGTGAGTATAGAGTAAGGATCGTTCTTTTCGCGGTCCACATTGATAAAAGCATAGTGCTTGTCGAGGCGCAGCCACGGTTTAGCGTCCGTAAAACCGCCGTTTTTCTGCTCGCTCCATTGCATGGGAGTTCTTGACGGGTCACGACTCAGATTTTTCTCGGGCATGTTGAGACCCTGTGGGTCCTGCACTTCCTCAAACGGGATTGGTACATCACGCATACCTATTTCGTCCCCGTAGTAAATGGTTGGCGTTCCACGAAGCGTTAATAGCAACATCGCCGCAACCTTGGCCTGGTCAATACCAACTCTGCTGGTTATACGCGGTTGGTCATGGTTGCCAAGTACCCAGTTGGGCCAGCCACCTTTTGGCAAAGCGCCTTCATATTCTGCAATTGCAGAAGCAATTTTTACCGGATCCCAGGGCATGGTGAGGAGCATGAAATTAAAAGGTAAGTGCGCACCTTTATTGTCTATTCCATAATAAGTTACCAGTTTATGGATGGGCAGATAAATTTCGCCTATCATCATGCGCTCGTTGTATTGGTCCAATACGTTTCGCATTTTGCGCACAATATCATGCACTTCGGGCTGATCAGTAGAGTAAAAAGGCAACAGTTGCTCGTAGGTAGCCATTTGTGGCTTATAATCCGGGTTTACCGGGTTGTTACGTAATTGCTCGTCCTTAATCATGTGCCACATTACATCTACCCTAAACCCATCAACGCCCTTGTCTAACCAAAAACGCATGGTGTTAAACATTGCTTCCTGAACTTCTGGATTTCGCCAATTCAAGTCGGGCTGTTCTTTTAAAAATGCATGATAGTAATATTGCTGCGTTTTTTCATCCCATTCCCAGCCGCTTCCGCCAAATACGCTTAGCCAGTTGTTAGGAGGGCCGCCGCCGGGTGCTGCATCATGCCAGATGTACCAATTGCGCTTAGGATTGTCTTTTGACGATTTTGACTCCAGAAACCAGGGGTGTTGGTCTGAAGTATGATTGGGCACCAAGTCAAGAATAAGTTTCATGCCCCTGTTATGAACCTCCGCAAGCAGATGATCAAAATCGGCCGTGGAACCAAAAACGGGGTGTATCCCTACATAATCTGAAATATCATAGCCAAAATCGGCCATGGGCGAAGGGTATATGGGCGAAAGCCAAACTGCATTGATGCCAAGCCATTTCAAATAGTCAAGCCTGTTGATAATACCGGGAAGATCGCCAATGCCATCGTTGTTACTGTCTTGATATGAACGGGGATAGATTTGATATATAACGCCATTTTGCCACCAGAGGTGTTTGCTCGTATCTTCCATTATAAATTGTTTATAATAACCGAATCCAATGCGCCTTTATTAACATCTGCCGCATTAATGAATATGTAAAACAAAAGATGGATATTTGGGTTCGAGAAAATTTCAACTTTTGCAAGCAACCGGTCTATTTATAGTTTAATAGTATTTGGATTAACTTGAATGATAGAAAAAAATACCCCCAAAATTGTACTGGCCCTGATGCTTGTATTTGTGCTTTCTGTTGCACGCGCTGTTCCCCGCAAACGCTTTGATTTATTTGATCTTCACGCCGATACAATTAAAAACGGAGTAGACTCTTCCAAACAGATAGATGCTTATGACATTTTAGGGCGAATTCTGCATAGCAAGCACAATAGCGGTAGCAGAACAAAAGCACGGAGACTTATTTTTGCGATAGTGCCTTCTGCCGGTTATACGCTTACAACCGGTTTTGCGGTAGATGTTACGGGTAATGTGGCGTTTTACACTATCGGCTCGCATCAGCAAAATCTTTCTACTATTTACGAGGAACTGATTTACGATACCAATAATCAGAAGATCTCCATCATACGGTCAAACATTTGGTTTGGGGATAATAAGTACAACTTGGTTTCTGACGTAAGATGGGAGCGGTTTCCTGAACTTACTTATGGCTTGGGAACCATGACCGATAATAATAAATCTGATAATATTGATTATGAGTATATTAAGTTGTATCCAACGCTATACCGCAGAATAGCAGGTAATTATTATGTGGGCGCAGGTTATAATCTTGATTACCATTATGGCATTACAGAAGTAGGTAACGTTGATGGTACGGTTTCTGATTTTCAGAAATATGGCAGGTACTCAACTTCATCATCCTCCGGAGTTAATGTTGATTTTTTGTACGACAGCCGTAAAAATTCCATTAATCCATTAGGCGGCAGTTATGCATCGCTCATACTACGACAAAACGCTACTTTTTTAGGCAGTAATTCGGGCTGGCAGTCGTTGTTTTTCGATTACAGAAAGTATTATAAACTGTTTGATCGCTCAAATAATATTTTAGCTTTCTGGAGTATGGTTTGGCTTACCAGAGGGAATGTGCCTTATCTCGACCTCCCAGCCACAGGGACTGATATGTACAATAACAGTGGCAGGGGATACGCCGAGGGGCGTTTCAGAGGTAAAGACATGCTTTATCTGGAGGGCGAGTACCGGTTTGGCATCACCCATAATGGCTTTATAGGCGGAGTGGTTTTTGCCAATGGCGAAAGCTTTACCGAATATGCTACCAATTCATTTAAGCGTATTGCTCCTGCAGCAGGTGCCGGCATTAGGTTGAAAGTTAATAAGCACTCCAATACCAATGTGTGTTTTGATTACGCGATAGGGGCGTATGGATCAAAGGGTTTGTTTGTTAATCTGGGCGAGGTATTTTAAAGTACTATTTCTGATAAGAAAGATTTATTCCGACGCACGATACCTTTTTAGGATCAACTTGCCATCCTTAAGCATTTTTTGCTGCTGTTGATTAAAGTTTTCCCGGCCGCCAAAATCCTGTACCCAGTATGTTCCGGCGCGTGCTACGCCTACTTCTTTAAATTCAGCGTTCATTAAATTATGGCAGTGCCCGGGGCTGTTGAGCCAGCCATCCATTACCTCTGCAATGCTTTGCTGGCCAAATGCAATATTTTCGCCAACAGCAAAACTCTTGTAGCCTTTAAATATGTATCCCGCCAGCACAATCCTGTCTTCCATGTTGCGGCCGTCTTTACTGTAATGGCTAAAATAGTTTTTGTAGTTCATGTCTTCTGCATGGCCCTCGGCCGCTGCTTCCAGGGTGTTGTTCCAGGTTAGGGGAGGAACGGGAGGCATATAAGTATTTCCGCAGTTGCAGCCTTGCGCTCGTATGCTGTTAATGCGGTATAAAAACTCGTTCTTAAAACGTGCTGAAGCAGATAACGCGTCTTTATGCGTAAAAAAGCAAAATGTAAGGACAGTAAATATACTAAGGGTTCCAAATATAAATCTCTTCGTCATTAATCATGAGACTATTTTGTGAACTGATAGTTTAAATTTTCTTGCTATTTCTTCTCAGCATTATCACAACAATGATGGCTGCAAGCAAACCAATGCAAATTATAATAATATAGTTTGTGTATTGTTGCGGTAGTTGAGGATATTGTTTATGACGTAGAATTTTTTTTTGCGCAATTGCACTTTTGCGAGTCGGCGCATCTGCGAATCCCTGCGCATACTATCTTTCATAACTGTGTATCGTCTTAAAAAAGCCTGAGCCTGAGCCTTGTTATTTGTTTTACTGTAAAGCGAGGCAATGGTGTAGAGTACTTGAGACTGCTGGCCAGAGAAACAGTTTTGTGCGGAGAGCGATAAAGCTTCCTTCAGATCACCTTTAGCCAGATCATAATCATGAATGTCCATTTTGATGTGCGCAAGCGTAATGAGCGAAGCAATGATATTAGTTACATCATTTTGCTGGCGGGCAAGGGTATTGGATTGCAGTATAAACCATTTAGCCTGGGTGAATTTTTTCTGATCGTAGTAGATTTTTGAAAGATCGTCATAACTCACCCGCAAACCGGTTGAATCATCAAGGCGGGCATATTGATGGATAGCTGCTAAAGTGTAATTTATGGCGATTTCCTGGTACCTTTCTTTTAAATGCTGATCCTGAACAGCCACGTACTTCATGTACTGTTGTGCCAACTGCGTATACAAAGAGGCTTTTACAGTATCGTTAGGGGCGGTATTAAGTTTTTTCTTCAAGCTGTCTATATCACCGGAAAAAGCAAAAAGGCGCGTACACACAATTAATAGAAGACCTGTGAGGAATAATCTGTTCATAAAGTAAAACACTTCAATAGAAATATCCTTTATGCAAATCGCATGCCTTTATCATCCAGACGTATTATGACCAGTTTCGACGAATGATTGTATCTTTTTTGATACAATATCGCCTTAAAATAGATCCAGTTTGGGGAAAATATTACGCAATAATTTGGTAATACCGGTCAATGAACCTTTGGAAACCTGCTGAGCGCTTCAATATAAAGTTGAAGAGGTTGATGCCTATGGTGGCACAGGTGATGCCGGCAAGCACGTCGCATATATAATGCTGGCTGGTATAAACAGCGGTAAACCAAATACCTACCATTACGGTAGCCAAGATTACATTAAAGAGACCGAGCTTATTTTTTACACCGTAGTACAACACAATAACGGGGTAGGAGGAGTGTAAAGAAGGCATGGCCGCAAAAACGTTGGAGCTTTTTTCATAGATAGACTTAAAAATCTGTGTATGAAAATATTGGTCAAACTTGGCCAGGCCGCCAACATTGCCCGGTGTGTGTGCTATAAACTTAAAACCGTGTAACTGTACGTACCAGGGCGCAGCTGCGGGGAATGAGTAGTAAACCACGAAACCCAATAGATTTACCAGGAAAAAGGTAAGTGCAAAGTAAAGGAACTGTTTGGGCCTGGTAAAGAACAGAAAGGCACCAAACATGAGTGGAACCGGTATCCAGCACAGGTAAAAAAAGCCACCCATGATATCCAGAAACGTAGTTCCGTGAATTTTAAAATATTCGTTAGGCGTTAACAGACGCCCGCCGGACCAGATGCCGAAAACGTGCTTTTCAAAGTGATACAGATCCGCAATGTGTACAGGCGCTGTAAGATAATTGGGAAACGCCTTCATGTAATCGAAGATGACCCAATAAACAATGATTATCAGAAACGCGATTACAAACTTGCGTGTTATGGAGGAGAGGTAGAAGAGCACGTTGCACAATCCTACCAGCACCAACTGATCTGACTTGTAACCTACAACAATCCTCGAGAGGATTAAATAAGCAAGAGAAATAAGCGTGACAACAGTAGCAGACTTTAGGTTGACTGAGACGCCTTTATTAAAAGCGTTAGTCATGTACTATTTCTTATCAAAGTCAGATTGAAATACCTTATCCCACAGTACGGAGCTTACGCCGTAACCTTTAGTAGGATCCTGGTAATGGTGCAGCATGTGGTGTTTTTTGATTCTTTTCCAAATACCGCTCTTGAAATTAAAATGGTGAATGGCATAGTGAGTCATATCATAGGCCAGATAGCCTAAAATAAAACCTGGGAAGAAAGCAAAAACGTAATGTACAGGCAATAATGCATCAAACAGAAAGTAAAAGGCCAACGCTAAGGGAATACTTGCCGAAGGTGGCATTACCAGGCGTTTGGCATCATTTGGATAGTCATGGTGTACGCCGTGAAAAATGAAGTGCAGTCTTTGCGCCCATTCTGGTTTTGGAACATAATGGAAAACATAACGGTGAAGTATATATTCAACAAACGTCCAGATAAACAGTCCGCCTAAAAATAAGCCGAAGAATAAACCGGCGTTCATGCTCGCTTCGGTAAAAGCCTTATAGATTAGATAGCTACAAACCGGAACATAGATAATAAGCGGAACAAAAAAATGCACCTTGGATAAGCCCTCCAAAAAATTGCTTTTAAACATCCTCACCGACTCTTCCGAGTTCGAAATATAATTTTTTTTCATCGCTTATAATCAGGGTTTAAAACGTTCCACAATTTCTTTTCCTGTTACCAGGTCGGTGCCTCTTAACTCAACGTATATTACATTGGGCAACCAGAAAGAGCCGCCTTCTATCTTAATAAATACTTTATTAAGGACGACCTGCTTTTGTGCAATCGTTGCGAAGATATGATATTTTCCGTCATTGGCCTTCATCAGCGTAAGCGGAAACTTCTTATATGACACAAACCTGATGTCAAATTTACCATTACTCATTGGTTTTTCTATCAAACCATAGGCAAATTTTCTTTGTATGAAATTGAATTCCTCTTTTTGTCCATGGTCGGCATACTTAACCCAATAGCCGTGAACCGGGTTGTCGTGATCAAGTTCGCCGTGAGCGCCCGTATTCAGCTCATAAATAATGGTATTTGCGTTAGGGTCGCGCTGAACGTAAAATAACCGGTTAATGGATGAAGGGGGATTGGGATATTTATCCTCTGATCTGAAATTTCTTTTTAAAGTGTCAGTACTATTAGTTTTTAAAACAGCTGCTCTTAAAAAAGTAAAGGTGCTGCAAAAGAATGCGAGCGGTAAAATAAACCTCATTAAAAAATTATACTATTTATTCTCTTCCTGTTCAAGTAACGCCCTTTTTGCATCCATCAGGCGCTTAAATGCCGTCATATTTGTTAACACCGCGAGGGCTGCAATTGGGACGGTAAAGATAGACATTGGTTCAAAAATATGGAACTTTATTCCCGGAACGTATAACTTATAATTTCCGCCCAGGTAAATTGAGGTCACACCACACAATATAGCACAAAGACCAATGGTTACAATCCGCTCGGGGCGCTGCATTAAACCGCCCTTACATTCAATGCCAAGTCCTTCTGCCCGGGCTCTCACATAGCTTACCATCATGGAGCCAATGAGTGCAACAAAAGCAAACAGGGAACTGAGGAAATAATGGTGGGCGGCAAGGTACCAGCAAATACCCAGGAACATGATCAATTCACTGTAGCGATCCAGAACGGAATCATACAGCGCACCAAATGTTGATTTCATGTTGCCTAAACGTGCAACCTGGCCATCGAGCATGTCAAACAGACCGGCAAATAAGATAAGACCGCCTGCCCAGCCCACATAAGTTAAATCACTACGATTGCCCTCTTCTGCACCAATAACAAATATTACAGCCACACCTACATTCAAAATAAAACCAATTGATGTTACTGCATTGGGCGTAAGGCCAATCTTAATTAATAACTTAACAAAAGGATCTATCACTTTGTAAATGCCCAACTGCAGGTTGGTACGAAGGGATGTATCTTGTGCCATAATTGTAATAAAGCTATAAACTTTGTTCTTAAAAAACTAATACTACCTGTGTTCTAATACCCCATTTCGGCGCATCCGGATGGTCGAGATAGGTAAAACGTCTGACTAAATCAACCCGGATAAGTTTAAAAATGTTTTCAACTCCCACACTGCCTTCAATGTAAGGGGTTCTGCCTAAACCATAGGTAATCGGCTGGCCATCGGCCCTTACCGGAAGCTCGTATAACGACGGGTGGATTGAAGGATTATTTTCGTCTCTTATACCACCGTAAAGCATTTTAAATGATGCCGTCTCCCGGAGTTTAAGCCTGTCGAGCAGCGGGATCTTGTTGAAAAAGAAACCCATAAAGTGTTGATCGATATTCAAGCCCGCATAGTGGTCACTGGCAAACTCTAAAAAGTTCATCAGGTTATAGGAGTATATATCATACGAATAGGTCTGGTTGGCCCGGTGGATATCCAGCAGCGGATATGGCACCTGACCGAATATATTTCCTCCCTGTAACTTTACGTCGGCATAACCGGCTTGTGACAGGTATACTCGTTTGTCCAGCATCAGGTTAAGGTTCTTGTAATTATATTCTGACCCCAGCACGCCTTTAAAGCCCTGTGTATAATCAAGGGTGATAACAGGGTAAGGGGTCGGGATAGGAACACGATAGATCTTGCCCTGATAAAACTGCTCGTGAGGTGCATAACGCAATTCAACGCTCGCTTCTGATGTGGTTAAACTACCGACGGTGTGTGGTACACCATTATCGAACTGGGTAAAATATAGTGACCCTGCTGGAGACTGCCGCCAGTTTTTTAAACCGATAGAGTAGGAGAAGTGATTCTCAAACTCGTGAACATAGTCGAGCCTGTACAGGTCATTGTAAGTATACTTGTCGTTCTCGCCCCGCTTAAATGAAAGTAAGAAGTTGTCTTCCTGCACAAACTGGAGAGCCTCGCCCGGAATACGAGTATCCTTCTGATAGCTGGCACGGATATAGTTTTGAGGGAACTTATAAATTGATTTATTGTTGAGCGAATACGTTGCGCTCAAAAAGTATTTCCATTTTTCATCCTTAAAACCATATGCGGCGTAGGTTTCAAAATAATACCTTTTGCTGAGTTCTGGAGTGGTACGTCCGCCTATACGCAAACGCAGGCCCTCAACAGGGTTAAAGCTGTAAAAGGTATTAGCCGGCCCCACCTCAAACGGCCCGAAAGATTTGTAGCCGGCAAGCAATAAGGTTGCAATATCCATGGTGCGCCTGTATGACGGCATATTCTTGAGACTATCAATATTCTTATAAACCTTTGATTCGGCTTTGGTTAAGGTGTCGAGTCGGTTTTCTGTCCAAAACTCGTTACTACGGTGTTTAACCTCATCAGACGTTACTACCGCTATACCGTCATAGGTAGTATCAGGTCGCGGTTTATTGTATACGTAGTTTTTGTACGTGACGGTCCGTTCGCCAAACAGACCGTGCTGACCTTTTTTTCGGGTACCAAAATCGGCGCGTGTATCGCTTTTTACCAGTATCCAGCGCCCGGTTGCTGTTTGTTCAAAGTCCTGGTAGACGCTCATGCTTCTAACCCAGTTAAGGTTAATGTTTTTATTAATGGTCAATTCGGCCTTTTGTACAGCATAATTGCCATCAAGCGTGATATAAATTGCCCCTTCAAACAACATATCTGCTGTAGAGCGGGGGGTAAAGCTTAACCTCACCAGCTTGGTATTGTTTACCATTACTGTATCGGTGATGAAGAACTTGTAAAAAGTAGGCGCAGCATCAGCAATAGGGCTCAGGAAGTTGTTAGTCATCAGAAACACATTGTTCTGATAAATGTCAACTGTGTTATACATACGGTTTAGGTATGTGCCCAGTGCTTCGTTATCCAGGTAATCGCCAAAGTTGGTGCTTTTTTCGCCAAGCATTACCTTTTTTTGTTTCTCGGGGTTTTTACGATAATAAACCTGCGCCAGCTTTTCATCCATATACATGGGCAACAAGGTTTTCCCTGGCAGGGTAGTGCTGTCCTTATTATCTAAAACGAATTTATACTTCCGGAAAAATTTTTTATCGCCAAGCTGTTCAGAAACGTTTATAAATGACATGGTAAGCTTGGCATACTCGCGGTATTCCAGATAGTCATAACTTTCTGGCCGGTTTTTCTCTTTATTGGCTATCACCTTCCGGATAAGTTCAACAGCGGGATTATCCTTATTGCGGTAACGCGTTTTTTTGGCAGATTTTACTGTTACTTCACCAAGCTGTTTGGTTTGAGGCACCAGGTGTACATTAATTACCTGTTCTGTATTAGGATTTACCGGCAGAACTACATCTTTATAACCTACAAATGATACCTTGACCTGGCTATATGATTTAACTGATCTGATAATATAATGGCCATTATCATCCGTATTTACACCAATGGTGCTTCCCGGAAAAGCTACGGTAACATAGGAGAGAGGTTTGTGGGTTTTGGCATCTGTAACTGTACCACTCACCACCGTGCTTTGCGCAACTGCAAGTGAATACCACAGGGTGGAAAAAGTAATGAGAAGGAACGTTTTTAATATTTTGTTATAATTCATCTAAGTGCATTCTTTAACTTATCCTGTCACTCCTTCAATTAATTCAAAACTTAACGAAGAAGTTCTGACCAGATTGCTATTATTTTATCATTTAACATTTAATAACAATCACCCACTTTATGACGTATGTCACCACCTAAACAGGACTAATTTATGAAGCAAAAGTAGAAAAAATTATAATAGACTTTTGTGGTCAAAAAGTCAAAAATTAATCATTTGATTAATTTTTTTATTAATAAAACGATACTGAAACCAAATATAATTTACGCAGAACGTAAAAAAGCTGAAGTAATGTTGTAATAATAGAACAAAAGGCAGGTTGGAAATAACAGAAGAGAGATGCCACGAAATCCGTAACATCTCTCTGGTAAGGGGTTAAAGAGCCTCAACAAGGTCCTGATAGTAATCAAGGCCAAGGTGAGTGATCAGGTCTTCGCCCATAATGTGGCGTAAAGTATTTTGAAGCTTGATCAGCTGTTTAAAGATGTCATGCTCTGGTCTTAAACCTGGTGCAGTTTGCGGAGATTTAAGATAGAATGAAAGCCACTCCTGGATACCGCTCATATTGGCACGTTTTGCCAGGTCGATAAACAAGGCAAGGTCAAGCGCAACCGGTGCAGCAAGGATAGAGTCGCGGCAAAGGAAGTTAATTTTGATTTGCATTGGGTAACCCAACCAACCGAAAATGTCAATGTTGTCCCAGCTTTCTTTGTTATCACCGTGAGGAGGGTAGTAGTTGATTCTCACCTTATGGTAAAGATCACCATAAAGCTCGGGATTCATGTCTGGTTGGAAAATATCTTCCAGTACGCTCAGTTTAGAAACTTCTTTAGTTTTAAAGTTATCCGGATCATCCAGTACCAAACCATCGCGGTTACCTAAAATATTGGTAGAGAACCAGCCTTTTACACCCAAAGCACGTGCAGTTAAGCCAGGCGCCAGGATGGTTTTCATTAAGGTTTGGCCGGTTTTAAAATCTTTACCAGCAATCGGCGTATTGGTTTGCTTAGAAAGTTCAACCAGGGCCGGTGTATCAACTGTTAAGTTTGGAGCACCGTTAACAAAAGGCACGCCCAATTTTAAAGCTGCATAAGCATAGATCATGCTTGGTGAAATGCGATGATCATCTGCTTCTAACGCTGCTTCAAATTTTGCAAGAGTTTGGTGAATGTCGGCTTCTTCAAAATAAACCTCGGTAGAACCACACCATAGTACAACTACACGGTCGAGGCCATTTTTTTGCTGAAAGCCTTTAATATCCTGCATTACCTCTTCGGCCATTTGGGCGCGGGTACCGGTTTTTACATTGGTGCCTTCGAGATTTTTAGCGTAAGCTTTATCAAAAGCGGCTTTCATCGGTACAACGGTTTCCAGCTCAGCCTTAATAGCGTTTAATAAGCCCAGGTCAAGCACTTTTGCGTTAACTGCAGCTTCGTAAACGTTATCTTCATAAACATCCCATCCGCCAAAAACAATGTCATTAAAGTCGGCTAATGGCACAAAGTCCTTTATTTTAGGATACCGGTTCTCAGTTCTTTTACCGAGACGGATATTTCCCATTTGAGTTAGTGAGCCGATTGGTTTTGCCAGTCCTTTCTTTACAGCTTCAACGCCGGCTATAAGTGTGGTAGCAACCGCACCTAAACCAGGGATTAAAATACCAAGCTTACCGTCGGCAGGTTTAATGTTGTTGTTCATTATTAGTAAATTTATTTCGAGTATTAGATAAATTCTACGTAATGTGTTAATGCAAATGCGGGGTAACAGCATTTAAGGGGTTGTTGCTGATCTCTAAACCTAAACAGAGCGCATTTGTGTGCTGCTGCCCCTAACAATAAGTATTAATTAAGTGCCCAAATGTAAGCAGAAGCCTTTATTTGACAAAGCAACTTTTTTTTGACAAAAAACAATAAGGCTTTTTATAAAACTGACAGAAATATGATCTATCTGTCTTTAAAAAATTAATGCTGTCACTTTTTACAGTCGACAGCATTAATGTAATAGGATAACAAGCTCAACGCTTAGATTGTTTTTTCGTAGATCCGGTATTCTTTGTACAGGTCGCCGCCAATATCCTTGATGGCTCTGTTAACCATATCATTGTGCTCCAGCGTCCATGACGCCTCAGCATATTTTAGTCCTTTTCTGCGGTATTCCTTAATAATACTACCATAAAGTACAGCTTCTATACCCAACTTACGGTAACCTTCAATTACGCCCAACAACATGATGCGTATACCGTTAACTTTCTTTTTGTTAAGCAATAGTTTGAAGATACCTGTAGGCAGTAAGCGGCCTTTTTTAATAGTTTTAAGGATCTGGTTGAGATCCGGAATGGCAACACCAAACCCTACAATTTTACCGTTTTGTTCGGCAACCAATGCAAAGTCGGGGTCGAGGATCATTTTAAGGTCTTTGGCTGTATAGTCAAATTCCTCATTCGTCATTGGGAAGAAACCGAGGTTTTTGTCCCATGCTTTATTATAAACATCGCGTAGCGCATCCGCCTCTTGTTTGAAATTTTTGAGGTTTATTTTGCGGACAGTGATGTTACTATTGCGTTGTAATCTTTCCTGAAGCTTATCGAGCAAACGAAGTGACTTATCGTTGTAATTAGCCCCTTCCCAGTTCCATGCATAAAGATCCACCTGCTTTTTAAGACCTGCTTTTTCAATCAGCTCTACATAATAAGGCGGGTTATATGGCATCATTACCACCGGTGGCCTGTCAAAACCTTTGATGAGCAAACCACAGGTTTCATTGGTTGAAGGATTGGCAGGACCAACAAGTTTATTGGCTGTTTTTCCTTTTACCCATTTTGCCGCGGCGTCTAAAAGCAAATTAGCTGTTTCCTGGTCATTGATAACATCAAAGAAACCAAAGAAACCTTCGTTTACATTATTGAATTGGTTGTGGCCCGGGTTATAAATAGCAGCTATACGGCCAACTATTTTATCGCCATCATAAGCCAGAAATAATTCTCTGCTTGCATGTTTCCAGAAAGGATGAGTGGTGAGCAGGTCCCGTTGTGCAATAAACAGCTCCGGAACGTAGTTCGGATCATTTTTGTACAGTTCGTGGGGAAAATCAATAAACGCAGCAAGTTCTTTTTTAGAGCCTACCGAGGCAATTTTCTTCATATTTTTTCTTTGATGGTATTGAATACACCAATTTCTTTAAATGCCTTAGATAATTTATCTACTGCTTCTTCAATCTGACTGAAAGTGTGTGTAGCCATTAAAGAAAAACGTAACAGCGATGAATCTGAAGGAACGGCTGGAGATACTACCGGGTTAACAAATACACCTGCATTTTGCAAATATCTGGTTACCAGGAATGTTTTTTCGTTGTCTCTAACGTAAATAGGTAGTATCGGGCTTTCTGTTGGACCAAGGTCAAAACCTTCGTCAACTAAAAGCTTGGTAGCATAATTAGTATTTTCCCAAAGCTTGGCAATGCGCTCTGGCTCTTGTTCGATGATATCTAACGCCGCAATAACGCTTGCTACCGCACCCGGAGGCATACTTGCGCTAAACATCAATGAGCGCGCGCGATGCTTCAGATAGTCTATTGTAGCAAAATCTGCAGCCACGAAGCCGCCCAATGATGCCAGTGATTTGCTGAAGGTACCCATAATCAGGTCCACATCATCAGTTAAATCAAAATGCGAAGCCGTACCAGCGCCATTTTTACCAATTACACCTAAACTGTGCGCATCATCAACCATAATGTTAGCGCCATATTGCTCAGCCAGTTCAACAACTTCAGGCAATTTTACAATATCGCCTTCCATACTGAAGATACCGTCTACCGCAATCAGTTTAACAGATTCTTCTGGTAAGATGCTCAGTTTGCGCTGCAGGTCTTCCATATCATTGTGGGCATATTTAATTACCCGTGAAAATGAAAGACGGCTTCCGTCAATAATTGACGCGTGATCGTACTCGTCAAGGATAAGATAGTCGTTACGTCCGGTGATGGATGAAAGCACACCCAGGTTCACCTGGAAACCGGTGCTGAACAAAACGGCAGCTTCTTTGCCAACATAGCTGGCAAGCCTGTTTTCAAGGTCGATGTGGATGTCTAATGTTCCGTTCAAAAATCTTGATCCTGCACACCCGGTACCATACTTATCAATAGCTTTTTTTGAAGCTTCTTTGCTCTTTGGATGGTTTGTTAGTCCTAAATAAGAATTAGAGCCGAACATTAATACACGCTGACCGTCTATAATAACTTCCGTATCCTGTCCAGACTCAATAGGTCTGAAAAAAGGGTAAATGCCTCTTTCCCTTGCTATTGCTGCCTCTGTGAACTGAGCAATCTTATCATGTAGTTTTTTACCCATGTATTAACCCAACTTAAAATTTTTGTAAAAATACCATGAAAAAGCGTATAACTTATATCTGGTTTGTAATTTTTTTAAACATCGCTACGTATTGCAGCATATGTACCAATGGGCAAATTAATTAAATTTTTTGTTTATTCTGTAGCAATATATTCAAATTGTTTCAAAAAATCTTTCCCCAAAGTCTTACGCCGGCTATATTACAGTTAATTGTAAAATTTTGAGTAGCTTATTAGTTTTACGCATATAATCTCTAATATCGCCTGCCCAAAATGCATCTGTTTAATTAAACTATCGGGTAAGGATAGTGTTTATTGTACAATGCTCTGTTAATCTGCCCACATGAAGAGATATTTTCATACTTTAAGTATAACCGCATTAATTTTTTCACCTTTCGTTTTATTTGCACAATCAGCGCCGGATACAATAAATGGTACACTTACTTTAAACCAGTGTATTGATTTTGCACTGCGCAATCAACCCGCTGTGAGGCAGGCTGCAATTGATGAAGAAATTAATGAACGCAATGTAAGAATTGGTTTATCGGGATGGCTCCCGCAAGTCACTGCCAATGGGGCTTATGACCGATATTTTCAAAGTTCGGCTTTAAGCTCCAATTCATCGTCCTCTACTACCACGGGTAGCGGCACAAATAACAACGGTACCGGTACGGGAACAAACACCGGAACCGGTTCAACTAACGGCACCGGTAGTACTAACGGAAGCTCTGGCAGTACTACTACATCCACCACACAGCAGCAGAGTGTGCTGGCTGTTGCAAGAAACGTTTCTACCGTAAATCTGCAGGCAACCCAAACGCTATTTAATAACGATGTGTGGCTGGCATCAAAAGCTGCAAAGTATTCGCGGCAATATTATAAACAGAATAGCCTCAACAGTCAGATTAATGTAGTGTCTGACGTGAGTAAGGCTTTTTTTGATGTGCTGTTATCAAAAAAGCAGCTTGATATTATTAATGAAGACATTGTACGCTTGCAGCATAGCCTCAAGGATGCCTATGACCGTTATGTTGCCGGCATTGCCGATAAGACCGACTATAAGCAGGCAACCATCGCGCTAAATAATGAAATAGCCACCCGTAAGCAAACCCAGGAAGCTATTAACAGTAAGACGGCTTACCTAAAACAGGTGATGGGTTTTAATCCACAAAGGCAAATTACCCTGGCCTATGATTCTGCTCGCCTTGTGCAGGAAGCTTACGCAGATACCACCCAGGCGCTTAATGTTGGCAATCGTATTGAATATCGTTTGCTGGAGTCGCAGCGTAACCTTGATAACCTTAATGTAAGCTATTACCAGTGGGGATTTTTGCCGTCGGTTTCTGCTTTTGGTACCTATAGTCTGGCTTACTTTAACAATAGTTTTAGGTATTTGTATAGTAATGCTTATCCAACTTCGCTGGCGGGCTTAACCCTGTCGCTGCCGATTTTTCAGGGGACAAAGCGCTTACAGAACCTTAGCAAAGCCCGTTTGGAGGTAGAGCGCCGGGATCTGGATATTGTGAATTTGCGTAATACCATTAATACCGAGTACGTGCAGGCACTTGCTGCCTATAAAAGCAACTATACCAACTGGCAGGTGCTCAAGCAGAATGTTGACCTGGCCAATGATGTTTACCGGGTGGTAAGCCTCCAGTACCGGGAGGGTATAAAAACCTACCTCGACGTAATTGTTGCGCAGTCTGATCTGAGGACCGCTGAGCTTAATTATTATAACGCACTTTATCAACTGTTATCAAGCAAAATAGATCTCGAAAAGGCCTTGGGAACATTGGCTGTCAGATAATAAAGAACTTTATGAAAAAAAGATACATTTTTTTTATGGCCCCCGTTGCCATGCTTGCCTGGGCATCATGCAAACAGGCTGCACCGCAAAATACCGCACCTCCCGTTACGCCCGTTGCTGTTGCCGAAGCTAAAGTTGCAACTGCTGTTTATTATGACCAGTACCAGGGCAATGCAGTAGCATTAAATAATGTAGAACTGCGGGCACAAGTGGCCGGATATATCACCGGAATCTTCTTTAAAGAAGGATCGGTTGTTACCAAAGGAACACAGCTGTATGAAATAGATCGTCGTAAGTATCAGGCTGCATATGCGCAGGCTCAGGCTAATGTTTTAAGCGCCAATGCCAATCTTGTTAAGGCGCAAAAAGATGTTGATCGTTATACCTATTTGCTTAAGCAGGATGCGGTAGCCCGGCAAACCTATGATCAGGCCGTTGCCGCGCTCGAAACCAACCGTAGCCAGGTAGCTGTGGCCAAGGCGCAGGTACTTTCCGCGCAAACAGATCTTTCTTATTCTATTATAAGAGCGCCGTTTACCGGACGCATCGGTATATCGCAGGTAAAATTGGGCGCCGAGGTTACGCCCGCAACTACTTTATTAAATACAATATCCAGCGAAAATCCTATTGGTGTAGATATTCAGGTAGATCAGAACGATATTAACCGCTTTTACAATTATCAGCGCCACACTACTGATTCTACTTTTAAACTTCAACTTCCGGATGGTACTACCTATCCTAAGCCCGGTCATATCATCGCAATTGACAGGGGAGTTAATAACCAAACAGGCGCTATCAAAGTAAGGATTGGTTTCGATAATGGGAATGATGTGCTTAAAGATGGCATGAGCGTAGTGCTGAAAGTGTTGAATGACCAATCTGGCCAGCGGCTACAGATACCGTTTAAAGCGGTTAGCGAGCAGATGGGTGAGTACTTTGTTTTTGTGGCGCAGGATACTATTGCTAAGCAACATAAAGTTACCATCGGGCCACGCATCGGTACAGATGTGGTGATCATGAGTGGTATTGAACAGGGTGATAAGGTAATTACCGACGGCTTTCAGCGTTTGCGCGATGGTGGCAAAATTACATTGGGCCTGCCACCTCAGCCGGGAGCGACAGGGCAGCAGGGCGGCCCATCAACCCACGCTTCTGGTCAACCACAGGTACCGCCAAGACAACAAAATCCTAACACAAAATAATCAGGGTATTTAAAGTATAAGAACGAATGATCGCAGACACCTTTATACGAAGACCTGTTACTGCAATAGTAATATCAATAGTTATCGTAGCGGTTGGTATTTTGGCTATGAGTACCCTGCCTATAGGTCAGTACCCGGATATTACACCGCCTACAGTATCGGTATCAGGTAACTATACCGGTGCAGATGCTGTAACCGTTGAACAAACCGTAGCTACCCCTATAGAAATACAGGTAAACGGTACTCCCGGCATGACCTACCTGCAGAGTAACAGCACCGGCAATGGCCAAATGAGCATGACCGTTAACTTTGATGTTGGTACTAACATAGATATTGCCGCGCTCGACGTACAGAACCGCGTAGGTATCGCTATGCCAACGCTGCCACAGGAAGTTCAGCGCTTGGGTATCACCACCCGTAAACGTAACCCCAGTATATTGATGCTGGTGGCCATTTATTCGCCTAACGGCAGTCATAACGTTACTTTTTTAGATAATTACACCAACATCTTCGTTAGGGATGCCTTGTTGCGTGCAAAAGGTGTGGGCGACGTATTTACCCGTGCTGACGATTTTAGTATGCGTGTATGGTTAAAGCCTGATAAGCTTGCCGCTTTAGGTTTAACCGCTGCCGACGTTACCAATGCCATACAGGAACAAAACGTACAGGTTGCCGCCGGTACCGTAGGTGCGCCGCCGCAGGAGCACGGCCAAACCTTTGAATATACCGTGCTTACCCAAGGCCGTTTGGTGAAGCCTGAGGAGTTTGCCAATATCATTGTCCGTGCCAAGCCTTCTACCAATTCAACCGGTGATGTTGTACGCTTGAAAGATGTTGCGCGGGTTGAATTGGGTAAGTTTAACTACTCCGGTAACTCTTTTGTGGATGGTAAGCGCGCCTCATATCTGCTTGTTTACCAGGCCCCGAATAGTAACGCCATTGAAACGGCAAATAACGTTTATGCAACCATGGAACAACTCAAAAAGTCGTTCCCTACGGGTGTAGACTATGTGGTGCCGTTTGAGTCCGTTACGGTTATCAAAGTATCCGTGAGCGAAGTGGTGCAAACGCTGCTTATAGCATTGGCGCTTGTTATTGTGGTAGTGTTCTTGTTCCTACAAAGCTGGCGCGCAACGTTGATCCCGGTTTTGGCTATTCCTGTTTCTATTATCGGTACGTTTATATTCTTTATACCATTGGGGTTCACTATCAACACGCTTACGTTATTCGGTTTCGTGCTGGCGATTGGTATTGTGGTGGATGATGCCATTGTGGTAGTTGAGGCCGTGCAGCATTACATCGACGAAGAGCACATGTCGCCCCTGGAGGCAACAAAGCATGCTATGAACGATATATCAGCTCCGGTAATAGCTATTGCGCTCATCCTGGCTGCGGTGTTTGTACCGGTAGGCTTTGTGCCGGGCATTGTGGGCAGGCTGTATCAGCAGTTTGCTATTACCATTGCTATTTCTGTATTGATCTCGGCCTTTGTGGCGCTTTCCTTAACACCGGCGTTATGCACGCTGATTCTGCGTGAGCATCACCTCGATAAAAATTCAAAGGGCTTGCTCGACAGGTTCTTCTATCGTTTCAATAATTGGTTCGGTCGCCTCAGTCATCGCTATCGTAATGGGGTTGATAAAGGCATCAAGAACGCCAAATATGTGATCATCATCCTGATATGTATTATGGTAGGGGTGATCTTCTTATTTAAAGCGAAGCCAACGGGCTTTATTCCAACCGAGGACGAGGGCCGTGTTTATATAACCTATGATCTGCCCGAAGGGTCATCAACGGAGCGTACGGTTACCGTACTTCATGAAATGATGAAAACGCTTGACAGTATCCCTGCCGTTGGACACTATGCGGCTCTGGGTGGATTGAACGCTGTAACCTTTGCCAGTAAATCAAACAGTGCAACCATATTTGTGCAGTTGAAGCCGTGGGACGAGCGTACTGGCAAGGGACAGGATCTCTTCTCACTTGTGCCAACCATTCAGCGAAAATTATCTCGCTTTAAGGAAGCGAATGTGGTTGTTATTCCACCGCCGGCCATTCCTGGCCTCGGTAGTACGGCCGGTTTTTCCTTTATCCTTGAAGCGAAACAAGCTGGCGGCGATGTTAAGGAGTTTGAAGGCGTGCTGCAGAACTTTCTGGCTGCCGTTAATAAACGCCCCGAAATTTCAAGAGCCTTTTCATTCTTCACTGCCCGTACACCTGCTTATATGCTGACCGTAGATCGCGAAAAAGCAAAAAAGATGGGTGTTGCGGTATCTGATGTTAATAATGCCTTATCAACGTATATGGGCAGTGCCTTTGTGAATGACTTTACCATTTACGGTCGTACTTTTCACGTGGTGGCTCAGGCAGATACTAATTACCGCACAAGCATAACCAATATAGGGCAGTTTTATGTGCGCAATCAATCAGGTACTATGGTGCCTTTGAGTACCGTTACTTCCTACCGCATGATTGAGAATGCACCACTCATTTCGCACTATAACCTTTTCCGCTCTGCCGAAATAGACGGTAACCCTGCACCTGGTTATAGCAGTGGTGACGCTTTGAAGGCACTGCAAGAGGTGGCCGCCAAGACACTGCCGCAAGGTTATGGCTATGAGTTTTCTGGTTTGAGTCGTGAGGAGTTATTATCCGGTTCTAAAACAGTATACATCTTCGCGCTGTCCATTGGTTTCGTATTCTTGTTCCTCGCTGCTCTGTACGAAAGCTGGTCGGTGCCGTTTTCGGTGTTATTCGCCGTTCCTGTGGGTGCGCTGGGCGCAATCCTCGCGCTATTTTTAATGCCTAAGTTAAGTAACAACGTTTATGCGCAGATAGGTTTGATTACGTTGATCGGTTTATCGGCCAAAAACGCCATCCTGATTGTCGAGTTCGCCAAAGAACGGGTTGACCGGGGAGTGGAGCTGGAAGAAGCTACGCTGGAAGCGGTAAGGTTGCGTTTAAGGCCAATCATCATGACATCCCTGGCGTTCATTCTCGGTGTTATGCCGCTGGTATTTGCATCCGGAGCGGGTGGATATGCGCGTCAAACCATTGGTGTAACGGTAATGGGGGGTATGTTGGCCGCTACGTCTCTGGCTATCTTTATTGTGCCCGTGCTGTTCTATGTAATTACCCGCTTATCCTACGGCAGGAGAAAACTAAAGGAGCTGCATGATCATCCGTCAACGGATCAGTTACCCAAACAGTAAAATAATTTTATATCGAATAAAAGCCGTGGTGACACCTTGCCACGGCTTTTTCATTTACAAAGGGACACAAAAGGGATACATTACTCGAACACTTTTTTTACCTTTGCGCACTTATTATACACCATGACAGCTACAGAAATTCGTCAGGCATTTTTAGATTTTTTTGCATCAAAGGGCCATACTATAGTTCCTTCGGCCCCTATTGTGGTTAAAAACGACCCCACTTTAATGTTTACTAACGCTGGTATGAACCAGTTTAAGGATATATTTCTCGGCGAGGCTCCCGCCAAATCTTCCAAGGTTGCTGATACGCAACGTTGTTTGCGCGTTTCCGGCAAGCATAACGATTTGGAAGAGGTCGGTATTGACACCTATCACCATACCATGTTTGAGATGCTGGGCAACTGGAGCTTTGGCGACTACTTTAAAAAAGAAGCCATCGAGTGGAGCTGGGAGTTGCTGACTGGCGTTTATAACCTGCCTAAAGACAGACTTTACGTAACGGTTTTTGAAGGCGACGAAGCTGAAGGCCTACCTAAGGACCAGGAGGCGTACGATTTCTGGAAACAGCACATTGATGAAGATCGCATTCTGTTAGGTAATAAGAAAGATAACTTTTGGGAAATGGGCGAGACCGGCCCTTGTGGACCGTGCTCTGAGATCCATTTCGACAGCCGCCCGGACCACATGAGGGCCGAAGTTGATGGCAAAGGCTTGGTTAATGCTGATGATCCATTAGTGATAGAGATTTGGAACAACGTGTTTATGCAGTTTAACCGTTTAAAAGACGGCTCGCTTCAGTCGTTACCAGCCAAACATGTGGATACCGGTATGGGCTTTGAACGCCTGGTTCGGGTATTACAGAGCAAACTCTCCAATTATGATACAGACGTTTTTCAGCCCTTAATTCAGTTCATTGCTAAGAAATGCGGAATTGAGTATGGCGCTGCTGAAAAAACCGACATTGCCATGCGCGTAATGGCGGATCATATCCGGGCCATAAGCTTTGCTGTTGCTGATGGTCAGTTGCCGTCAAATAATAAGGCGGGCTATGTGATCCGTCGTATCCTGCGTCGTGCGGTGCGTTACGCTTATCAGTATTTGGGTTTTAAAGAACCGTTCATCAATCAACTGGTGCCATTATTGGCTGAGCAGTTTCATGGCGTTTTCGATGAGCTATGGAACCAGAAGGATTTTGTACAAAAGGTAGTTCTGGAAGAAGAAGTATCTTTCTTAAGAACGCTTGAAAAGGGTATTACTTTATTTGAAAATCATGTGAGCGGCTTTGGTGCAGCTAACCTGAACGAGCTTTCTACGGCCACCATTTCCGGCGATTTTGCATTCCTGCTTTACGATACTTATGGTTTCCCGATAGACCTTACGGAGCTGATGGCTCGCGAAAAAGGTTTAGGCGTTGACCTGGAAGGTTTCCGCATTTGCCTGGAACAACAAAAGGAACGGTCACGGGCTGCTACGGCCATTGATACCGATGATTGGGTTGTACTGCGCGAAGAGGAAAATGTGGAGTTTGTAGGCTACGATCAAACCGAAGCTGAAGCGCGTATTCTGAAATACCGTAGAGTAAAAGCCAAGGGTAAGGAACAATACCAGATTGTACTTGATAAAACGCCTTTCTATGCCGAAAGCGGCGGCCAGGTAGGAGATACAGGCAAACTGCTTGCTGAAAGCGGTGAGTGGGCCATCAATATAACCGACACTAAGAAGGAAAACGGTTTGATTGTTCATTTTGCTGACGAGCTGCCGAAGGGTGATTTGACCGAGACGGTAAAAGCTAAGATAGATACTGGAGTGCGTCTCCAAACAGAAAGCAACCACTCGGCCACGCACCTTTTACATGCGGCGATGAAGCGGGTGTTAGGTACGCACGTAAACCAAAAAGGCTCCCTGGTTAATGCTGATTACCTGCGATTCGACTTTTCGCACTTTGCAAAAGTTACTGATGAAGAATTAGTGCAGATTGAAGCTATCGTAAACGAAAAGATCCGTGAGAATATCGCTTTGAAGGAAGAACGTGATGTGCCTTACCAACAGGCCTTAAATAGTGGAGTAACCGCTCTGTTTGGCGAAAAGTATGGCGATTTTGTACGGGTGATCACCTTTGATGATAAATATTCAAAGGAGCTTTGCGGCGGAACACATGTTAAGGCCACCGGACAGATCGGATTCTTTAAAATTGTATCAGAGAGCGCTGTTGCTGCTGGTGTGCGCCGTATAGAGGCCATAACCGGCGTAGGGGCAGAAAATTATATCAATGAGCAAAGCCAACTGGTAACGCAATTGAAAGAGCTCCTCAAGAATCCTAAAGATATTTCAAAAAGCATTGAGGGATTGATAGAGGAAAATGCCCGCCTCAAGAAGGAAATTGAAAAGAGTGTGCTGGAAAAAGCAGCAGGTTTAAAAACTGAGTTAGCAGCTAGGGCCCAAAACATCAATGGCGTCAATTACATTGCCGAAAAGGTGAATCTTCCAAATGCTGAGGCTGTTAAAAACCTTGCTTACCAGTTGAAGGATATTGTAGATAACATGTTCCTTGTTTTGGTTGCAGATTTCGACGGTAAACCCGGCATTACGGTAATGATTGCCGAAAACCTTGTTAAAGAAAAAGGCCTCAACGCTGGTAACATTGTACGTGAACTGGCTAAAGAGATTCAGGGTGGCGGCGGCGGACAGCCATTTTTTGCTACGGCAGGTGGTAAAGATGTGAGCGGCCTTGATAAAGTTTTAGCAAAATCTAAAAACTTTGTGCAATAGATAGTTGTTCTAGAAACAGTTAATAAACAAACTAAATGGGTTATACAACATGGTTCTACCATATTGCATAACCCATTGTCCATTTAAGGCCTTTATGATGCTGTTATAATTCTCCGGTTACAAACAGATTCTGCTCTCTTCCTGCCTTTTTCAATAATTTAAAGTGCGAATAGATAGCTTCATGAAGCGGGTATGACCGGTAGGTAAGCTTATATTTCTCGGCATACTCCTTTATAATAGGCGTAATTTTAGGATAGTAAGTATGCGCTACCGTTGGGAACAGGTGATGTGCAACGTGGTGGTTAAACCCACCGAATAAGATGTTCGCTATCCTGCTGTTGGTACTAAAGTCTTTGGTTTCGGTGATCTGATACATGGCCCAGGTCATATCGATTTGCCCATCTTCCGGTGGAAGCGGAAATTCTGCGTCTTCGTCTGCGTGGGTTGAAAGCAGCGCCATTACCCCGAATGCGCTGGCCACAAAATGCATGGCAAAAAACGCTGCCAGAATACGGTACCAGGGCTGATCTAAAACCAGCATCGGGATACCGATCATGAAAGTTAGGTTAAGCAACTTCGCCATAAACAACTTATAATATTCAATTGCAGGTATTTTAACTATCCGTTTAAGGTAATTGTCTCTTAGTCCGAAGAAATCTTTAAAGTCGCGGATTAGTAACCAGTTGAGCGTATATAGAAAATACAGAAACCACATATAAATATGTTGATAGCGGTGGAAACTGTACCATTTGCTTTCCGGAAAGATCCGCACAATATCACTCTGTTTAACGTCAATATCCCAGTGCTGAAGATTAGGAAAAGGGTGGTGCAGCACCAGATGCCTTTTTTTCCATATAAAGCTATTGCTGCCAAATAATTCGAGAATGTAGGTAAGGGCCTCGTTGTGTTCCCTTTTTTCAAATATCGCTCCGTGAGCCGCGTCATGAAAGGCATTTAAGAATACCAATATCATGGTGAGGCCGGTAAGGATATAAAAGCTAAATAGTGCTGCCGTATGGTTGCCCAGGGTAAGTATGCAGCTATAAAAGGCAAAATAAAGTGTGATAAAGAAGAATGATTTAAATACAATCTGCCGCTGGACTTTCTTATTGCCCAGTACGCGTAACTGCACTTCTTTGTGCAGCTCTTTATAGAAATCATCGCTTCCTGCCTTTTTAAACGATGGTTTGATCAGTTTTTCGGTATCCATAATTAGATGTAAGGTTGAATGTACAGACTAATTACAGGGGTAAGTAAATGCCAGTACAAAAGTCAAGGTTGAAACAGTTATACAAACGATTAGTTTATTATTCGTGGTACAAATGACGTTTTATTGAAAAATGTCATTTAAGTTAAACCAAACCTGATTTTCAAGTTTGCTAATGATGATCGTTGTCACAATTTTTAATACTGAAGCGGATTATATTCATTGTTATTTCAAAGTTTATGCCGTTTTGCATTATATTGCGCCCCATTAATTTTTTCAATTAAATTTGAGCACTCTTCAGGTTAACTGATATACAGATATGACTACTATTCCAGTCAGGGCAAGTGAAAAATACGAATTGGTTGTTGGCCTCGAAGTGCACGCCCAATTGTCAACACTTAGCAAGGCATTTTCTTCAGATTCAGCAGCATTTGGTGCGGCGCCGAATCGTCATGTTAGTGTAGTGTCTCTCGGTCATCCGGGAACATTGCCTTTTATCAATAAAAGGATGGTTGAATATGCTGTAAAGCTGGGACTGGCCTTAAAATGCAAAATCAACCCCTGGAATAATTTTGCCCGTAAAAATTACTTTTATGCCGATTTACCAAAGGGGTATCAGATAAGCCAGGATCAGGAGCCCGTTTGTATAGGTGGCTTTGTTCCGGTAAGATTGTCTGATGGAACCACTAAGAATATTGCCATCCATCATATCCACATGGAAGAGGACGCGGGTAAGAGCATGCACGATCAGCATGATTCTTATTCATACATTGACCTCAACAGGGCCGGAGTACCATTGCTTGAAATTGTATCTGAACCAGATCTGCGGAGTGCCGAAGAAGCCGCTCATTATCTCACCGAACTGCGCAAATTATTACGTTATCTGGAGATCTGCGACGGCAACATGGAGGAGGGAAGCATGCGCTGTGACGCAAACATTTCAGTAAGGCTTAAAGGAGCAACCACCTATGGCAACCGTTGTGAGGTAAAGAACCTTAACTCTATCCGCAATGTGCAGCGGGCTATTGAACATGAGTTTGATCGTCAGGTTGCTGTAATTGAAAGCGGTGGCCATATTGATCAGAATACCTTAAATTTTAACGCTGATACCGGCGAAACCTCTGTGTTACGTACCAAGGAGATGGCTAATGACTACCGCTATTTCCCAGAACCGGACCTGATGCCACTGGTATTGACCGAGGAATATATCAGCCGAATTAAACAGAGTATGCCGGTATTGCCCGAAGAGCTATACCATATATATACAGAACAACTGGGCCTTTCAGATTATGATGCAACTGTGTTGACCTCCGATCGGGAGATTTCGTCTTATTTTGAACAGGTGAGGCAGGTAACACATAATTATAAGGCGGCCGCCAATTGGTTGATGGGACCCATAAAGTCGTATATCAACGAGCATCACCAATCGGTAAGCGAGCTAAAGTTAACACCAAAAACGTTGGCGCAGCTGATTGCCCTGGTTGACAGCGGCAAGGTTAATAATACAGTAGCAAACCATAAGCTGTTCCCGGCACTGCTTAAAGAAGCAGATAAAAGCCCAGAGCAACTGGCAACCGAATTAAATTTATTGATCAACGATGATAGTGACGAACTGGAACAGTTTATCATCGAAGCGTTAAATAAATTCCCCGATAAGGTTAAAGAATATAAAAAAGGCAAAAAAGGCGTTTTAGGATTATTTATGGGCGAGATTATGAAACGCTCAAAAGGAAAAATTGATCCGCAAAAAACAAATCAGCTACTTGTTAAAGCTTTAGAAAAATAAGAATGAAAAAGAGTTTGGTTCTCGGCAGCGCAACCTTGATTGCATCGGCATTATATTCTTGTAAAGATAATTCGTCATTTACAATTAAGGGGCAGGTTGACCATCCGGAAAAGGTGAAAAAGGTTTATCTGTTACAGGCCGATAGCAGCCAGGTTACCATTGTAGACTCTGCCGATGCCAAAGATGGTTCATTCAAATTTAAGCGGTCATCTCCCTATGCCAATCTCTTTAAATTACGCATTTTGGAGAACGGAAGCCCTAAAGCTCCTGCTACTCCTGATCAGCCCTCAATGCCCCCGGCAGACGTATTTGATCTTATTTGTAAAAACGGCGACGAGATTACTTTTAAGACTGATATGGCGGATACCACGCATAGTTATCAGGTAGCAGGCTCCGATGAGTCTGAAAAAATAAAGGAGTTTAACAAGATCAGTGACGTTTTTAATGCCAAAACCGTAAAACTGGATAACGACTATCAGCAAAAGGCTGATGTCATTGCTCACCAGTATCCTGATAAGGCAAAGCAACAACCTCATATAGATTCTCTGCTCAACGTTTTTCGCCCTGTATTTCAGCAGATCATGATCCAGTACAGCGATGCGATACTGAAGTTCATTAACGACAATAAGAAGTCGTTGGCTGCATTTTACGCTGCTACTTCACTTGATGCTATGCGCTACGAAAGCAGCCTGGTAAGTTATGCCGACGCCATCAAAGGGCAGTTTAACGATAATCCTGCTGTTGGGAAATTTATAAAGGCTATGGAATATGCCAAACCGGTGTCTGTTGGCCACCAGGCGCCTGATTTTACGACTACTGGTTTAGATGACAAGCCGGTAAAATTATCCGATTATAAAGGCAAATATGTGATGCTTGACTTTTGGGCCTCCTGGTGCGGACCTTGCCGCGCTGAAAACCCGAACGTGGTGAAAATGTATAAAGAGTATCATGCCAAAGGCCTCAATATCTTAGGTATTTCGCTGGATGTAGAAAAGAAAGACTGGCAGCAGGCTATTAATGCCGATAAATTAACCTGGAACCATGCTTCTGACCTACAGCGCTTTGAAGGGCCAACTGAGCGGCTTTACCATATAGAAGCGATACCATCAAACTTTATTATAGACCCAGCTGGTAAGATCATTGCAAAAAATATCACCGGAATGGAACTTGAAGATTTTTTAAAGAAAACCTTTAGTAAGACTCAATAGAGTGTTAACTTAAATTGAAGTTTAACAATTTGTTAACATTGGCATAATCATTTTGTACTTTTAAGGATATACTTTTATGTCAAATTTCAAGACCCCATGAGTAGCACTCCTAAACAAAAGATCCTTATCGTTGACGACGAACCCGATATTCTGGAGTTAATTGAGTACAATTTAAAGAAAGAAGGTTACCAGGTATTTTTGGCCCATAACGGCCAGGAAGGGGTAGCCGAGGCCAAGAAGATTCTGCCCGACCTGATCATCCTCGATATTATGATGCCTAAAATGGACGGCATCGAGGCTTGTCGTATTATGCGCACCATGCCTGAGTTTAAAAATACTTTTATGGTATTTTTAACCGCACGTAGCGAAGAGTATTCAGAAATTGCCGGCTTTAATGTAGGTGCTGATGACTATATCGCCAAGCCAATTAAGCCGCGCGCTTTAGTAAGCCGTATTAATGCAATATTGCGTCGTAACGCGCCTGCCGAAGAGCCTTCAGACAATAAGCTGGAAGTAAGCGACCTGGTTATAGATCGCGAAGCTTATCTCGTTTACAAGAGCAATGAGAAAGTTGTACTGGCAAAAAAGGAATTTGAACTGCTTTATCTGCTCGCCTCCAAGCCAGGCAAAGTTTACACGCGCGAAGTAATTCTTAAAAATATATGGGAAGACTCTGTAGTTGTTACCAATCGTACCATTGATGTTCACATTCGTAAGTTGAGAGAGAAACTTGGCGACGATTATGTGACCACTGTAAAAGGTGTAGGCTACAAGTTTGAAGGATAACGACTCGACTATTATATCAAAAAGGGTGGCTGCGATAAATATCGCGGCCTTTTTTGTGCTTGCTATTACGGTATCTTCTGCTGTTAAACAGTATTAAAAAAGTATTAGGATAACAATTAATTTAGCCGCAAGGGCTGGATTGGTATAGTTTTTTTCAGTTTTAATCCCACTCAATTCCCCTTTTGTACATACTTTTTGCCTTGTGATAAGGACAAAAAAACTATTTGGGTATAAAAAAATTAACCCAGGAGTGGCCATTTAAAAATAGGTGTGCGTGTTTTGGGTACCATTTTAATCGGCTGATTAAATGTTACTGAAAATCAGTCGATAAAATTGGATTTTTTTGTTCAGTATTGTTAATTATTGGGTAACTATGGGGGGTTCTGTAGTGTTAAAAAAGGTTAAAAATGGCACGCTGGCAGAGTATTTGATGAGTGCCAAGTAAATTAACAATTAAAATTGATCTTTAAAATTAGCACAATTATGAAAAAAACGTTCAAACTTTTAACCGTAGCTGCAGCAGCTATGGCTATATTTTTCGCGGCCGACTCGGCCAAAGCACAAACCACTCCCCCCAACCAATGGCGCCTGGGTATAGGTGTAGAAGGCGGTTTAGTAACCGGTCAGGCTCACAATATCTACAGTTCCGATTTGGGTGGTACCCTAAGATTGCAATACGGCGCAGCAAAAAATTTAGCGCTGATGCTGACCTCCGGTTATTACAATTTCTTTGGAAAGGACATTAATACAGTTCCCGGCAGTGGTAATGATTACAAATATCATTCTTATGGTATAGTTCCAGTAAAAGCTGGTATAAAAGCTTTTTTGGGTGACAACTTCTATCTGAGTGGGGAAGTTGGTGCCGGCTTTGAGACCTCTGCATTTGGTACTACTCAAAACCCAACTACCTATCCTTACGGAACTGAGAAGAATGTCAAATTGTTACTTTCTCCAGGACTCGGTATAGCAGGTAAATCATGGGATGTAGGTGTACGTTATGAAAACTTCTCCGGTCAGGACCAAAACTTTGGCACCGTGAATCTGCGTCTAGCATACGGTTTCGGCCTGTAATCAACAAATTGCAATAAATTTCGAAACAACAAAAAAGAAAGCCGCGAATATGTCGCGGCTTTCGTAGTTTTTATAGAGTTAGTTGGTTCCGTTAATTCAAATCGACAACCAATGGCAAATGAACTAATGAACCAATCACTAGTTTAATTTCTCTAAAGCTACCTTAATTCTTCTAATTGCTTCTTTTAATTTTTCATCGTCAGCTGCGTAAGAAATTCTCATCGACTTTGGATCACCAAAAGAATCGCCGCCAACTACAGCCACATGACCTTCCTCTAACAGGTAAAGGCTCAACTCGTCGGAATTAGTAATAACGCGACCATTGTAGCTCTTGCCAAAGAATGCAGTGACATCAGGGAAAAAGTAAAAAGCACCGTCAGGAAGATTTACTTTAATGCCGTTAATTTCTTTAAGCAGGCTGTATACCAGATCACGGCGTCTTTTAAAGGCATCACGCATCTGATGAACACTTTCAAGACCACCTTCATAAGCCGCCAAACCTGCACGTTGGGTAATTGAACAGGTACCTGAAGTAACCTGGCCCTGCATTTTATCGAAAGCTGTAGCCAGCTCTTTGCTTGATGCAGTGTAGCCAATGCGCCAGCCAGTCATCGCATAAGCTTTAGAAAACCCGTTAATAATTACAACCCGGTCCTTAATAGAATCAAACTGAGCGATAGACTCGTGTCCGCCTATAAAGTTGATGTGTTCATAGATCTCGTCTGACAGGATGTATACATGAGGATGTTTTTCAAACACCTTTGCCAGGCCCTCAAGTTCTTCCTTGTTATAAACGCTGCCGGTTGGGTTACAAGGTGAAGAGAACATGAAAAGTTTGGTGTTTGGCGTAATAGCCGCTTCCAGTTGCTCTGGCGTAATCTTGAAGTTCTGCTCGACAGTGGTATCAATAAATACGCTTTTACCTTCAGCAAGTTTTACTACCTCAGAGTAAGATACCCAATAAGGCGTAGGGATAATAACTTCCTCGCCAGGATTAACCAAACACAACACCGCGTTGGCAATTGCCTGTTTTGCGCCTGTTGAAACAACAATCTGGCTAAAATCATAGTCCAAACCGTTTTCGTTCTTCAACTTGGCAACTACAGCCTTGCGCAGTTCTGGGTAACCTGCAACCGGCGTATAATAGGTATAGTTTTCATCCATTGCCTTTTTAGCGGCTTCCTTAACGTTTTCAGGAGTATGGAAATCTGGTTCGCCAAAACTCAAACTAATTACATCAACACCTTTGGCTGCAAGTTCACGGCCAAGTTTAGCCATTTTAATAGTTTGTGACTCAGCAAGATTATTGATTCTGTTACTTAATGCGCTCATAAAAATTAATGTATCCGCGGCAAATATAAAAAATAAGTTTACTGGTAATTAAGCCTTATCCCTTAAATTTGTGCTCATTTTTAGCTGCTTGAAAGAAAGAAGAAATATTATCGTATTTGCGCTCATTGTAAGCGTTGTTTTAATGTTTGCAAAGTTTAGTGCATATTTCATTACCTCATCCAACTTCATCCTTACAGATGCTACCGAAAGTATTGTCAACGTATTGGCGAGCGCCTTTGCATTTTTTAGTATTTACCTCTCGGCCCGGCCACGTGACGTTAACCATCCATATGGGCATGGTAAGGTTGAATTTTTCTCGGCATTTATTGAAGGTGTTTTAATTGCTATCGCTGGCCTGGGTATTCTCTTTAAGTCGGTGTACAATTTGTTTTACCCTCATGAGGTGCATCAACTGCTTACTGGTGCTATTATTATTGGCGCAACCGGCGCAGTAAATGGCGGCCTGGGGTATTACATGATCAAAAAAGGTAAGGAGCTTACCTCAGTAACCCTTGATGCCGACGGTCGCCATCTCATTACTGATATGGTTACCAGCATAGGCCTGGTAGTAGGTCTGATCCTCATCAATTTATTAAAATACAGTTGGCTGGATAGCGCGCTTTCTATCGCTGTAGGCACATATATTATTTTTACTGGCTATAAACTTATCCGTAAATCGGTAGGGGCTCTGATGGACGAAGCCGATTTCACCGTAGTGAAGGATGTGATTAAGCTCCTTAATGAACAGCGTAAAGTTGAGTGGATAGATATTCATAACCTGAGGGCTCAGCGTTATGGCCATGAACTACATATTGATTGCCACATGACGTTGCCCAACTACTTTGACCTTAACCGTGTGCATGAAGAAGTGGCCATGGTTGATAAACTGATTAACAGTAAAGCTGGTGTACAGACTGAGCTGTTTATCCATGCCGATCCCTGCGTGCCTAATTGCTGCCATTACTGCAATATGCCCAATTGTCCCATTCGTTCTGAGGCGAAATCAAGAGATATTCCGTGGAACATGGAAAACATCACCCGTAACAAAAAACATTTTGAAGAGTAATGTATAAATTCAACGTAAGAGTTTATGGCCTGCTGATTAATGACCGTAACGAAATACTGATCAGCGACGAGCAGGAATACGGATACCAGTTCAGCAAATTCCCCGGCGGCGGACTGGAGTATGGCGAGGGCTTGATAGAGGGACTTAAACGTGAATTTATAGAAGAATGTGACGCAGAGATTGAAGTGCTGGAACATTTTTATACGACTGACTTCTTTGTAAAATCAGCTTTTAATGACTCCCAGGTTATTAGCGTTTATTACCGGGTTAGAAATCTTGAACCCTTGAACCTTTCTTTTAAAACAAAAGTATTTGATTTTGACAGCGTAGGTGAGGTGTTGCAGGCTTTCAGATGGGTAAAGCTTGATGAATTGCAGGTTGCCGACCTTACCTTCCCGGTGGATCAACATGTGGTAAAGCTTCTGAAAAACGAAATATGAATTTAGTTGAACGAGATCTTAATATTATCTGGCATCCCTACACGCAGATGAAAACGGCCGCTCCCCCGGTGCCTATTGTGAGGGGAGAAGGCGCGCTTTTGTTCGATGAGAACGGTAAGGCCTACATAGATGCCGTATCATCGTGGTGGGTAAATATCCACGGACATGCGCATCCGCATATAGCTGCAAAGGTTGCGGAGCAATTAAAGCAACTTGAGCACGTTATTTTCGCCGGCTTTACGCATCCGGCGGCAGTTGAGCTGGCTGAGCGGTTGATCGCCTTGTTACCCAACAATCAAAAGCGTGTTTTTTATTCGGACAATGGCTCTACCGCGGTTGAAGTTGCCATTAAAATGTGTTTGCAGTATTGGAACAACCAGGGCAATAGCCGTAGCAGGATGCTAGCTTTCAACAATGCATACCACGGTGATACCTTTGGCGCCATGGCCGTAAGCGGACGGAGTGCCTTCACCGCTGCATTTGACAATCTACTGTTTGAGGTAGAATTTATCGACATTCCGACCCCCGAAAACATAAGCAATCTCAAATCTCAAATTTCAAAACTCAAATCTGAATTAGCCTGCTTCATCTTTGAGCCGCTGGTGCAGGGATCGGGAGGGATGCTGATGTATGAGGCTGCTCTGCTCGACGAACTAATGGCGCATTGCCGTGAAGAAGGCGTGCTGACGATTGCTGACGAAGTTTTTACAGGCTTTGGACGTACGGGTAAAAACTTTGCCTGTGACCATGTTAGTACACAGCCTGATATTATGTGCTTTTCAAAAGGCCTAACAGGTGGTACCATGGCTCTCGGTGTAACCACATGCACCAGCGAGATCTACAATATGTTTCTGTCTGATGATAAGCTGAAAACACTTTTTCATGGCCATTCCTTCACCGCCAATCCAGTAGCTTGTTCGGCGGCTTTGGCAAGTATGGACATCTTCTTACTGGAGGAAACAAGGCAGAATATTCAGCGGATTATGCAAAGCCACAGTGAATTTGCCGATAAGATAAGGGGGCACGCCAAAATAAAAGACCTGCGGCAAACAGGTACCATACTGGCCATAGAATGGGAGACAGGCGACGATACATCGTACTTTAGTTCGTTAAGGGATAATCTCTATCATCACTTTCTACAAGCGGGTATTATTTTGCGTCCGCTGGGTAACATAATTTATATTTTACCGCCTTATTGCATAACCAACGATCAGCTCCAGTATATTTACCGCAAAATAGAACAAGCCTTTGAGCAATTCTGACTATGGAAAGAGAAAAAATAATCAAATCAATAGTAGCAGATAATGATCTGCACGCACGTTGGCTTAATACCTTGTCGCTGATGGAAAACACCGGCGCCAGGAAGATCTCAGCCTGCGAAGATCCGGTATCTGTTACCTATATCGTACTTAAACATGCTGCCGAAGAGCACAGGCATGCTTTTTATCTTAAAAAGCAGTTGGAGAAGATTGGTCGGAGCATTTGTCCTACTTATGCAGCGGAGTATCTTATTGCGCCACAGTCAAGCCGGTATTACCTCAATCAACTGGATGTTTCGGTTTGTCGCTATTTAAAAACAGCCCTAGGTTTGTCGGGCAAGGAGCTTCGGTTTGCCGCATACTTGCTGGTTACTTACGCCATAGAAGTTAGAGCCGATGAACTGTATCCGGTTTACCAGGATGTACTTGACGAAGCAGGAAGCAAGGTAAACGTAAAATCAATCATCCTGGAAGAAGAAGGTCACCTGGAAGAAATGACCAACCAATTGCAGCATTTCTCTCCAGACTGGCAACAACACGCTAACCAGGCAGTTAAAATAGAAACCGAACTGTTTAACAACTGGTTAGAAGCATTGAACGCCGAAGTTGAGTCGCTGGCTGTTTAATAGCTCATAAACGTAGTATAAACTTTTTGAATATAAGCCTTGCCGTAGAGCAGGGCTTTGTCATTTAGACGACTCCTATCCGCAGGGTCTTGTTTATAAATCTGGCGGTCGCCTGCATTGTCAAAAGAAACGGCTTGCTGGGGCAGCATAAAGCCAAAACCGTTGTCCCAGTCAAAAAATGCAAATGATTTACTGTGCGGGCTAAGCAAATCTTTTGACCACGCAAATTGCTGATGCGGCAAGTTAAGCTGATGGAGCACAGTTGCGGCAATATCTGTTTGTCCACCCAATTTACTGATCCTTTTTCCTCTGAATTCCTCTTTTATTGCTCCTCCAAAAAATAGCAGTGGAATATGATATTTTTCGGGCGAAAAAGCATCGCTGTTGCGTGGAAGGCGATGACCATGGTCGGCTACGAGAACATAGAGCGTGTTTTTATACCAGGGTTGTTTCTTTGCTTCTGTAAAATAAGCATTTAAACAAGAGTCGGTAAAGTAAGCGGTACTTCTGAACCTGTTTTCCAGTTCCTTGCCCGGAAAGTGATAGCTGGTGCGAAGTGAAAATGGCTCGTGGTTGCTCGAGGTTTGTATGTATGAAAAAAACGGTTCTTTTTGCTTGTTAAGATATTCAACGTTTTTGCGCAGTACAGCGCCGTCATTCGCTCCCCAGTCGTTCCAGACCTCTTTTTTGTCGTAGCTTGACTCCGTAATAAGATCTTCAAAGCCATGCGAACGAATGTATGATGTGAAATTCATGTAGTTGGTTTCTCCACCATAAAAATATGATGTGTGATACCCGTTATCTCTGAGGACGGCTGGAATAGCCGGTAGTTTTTTCTGCTTGCTGTCGAATGTAATAATGGTGCGGACAGCCTGAGACGGGAATCCGCTTAAAATAGAAATAATACCCTTGTCTGTGCGGTCGCCTGATGAATAGGTATGGTCAAAAAGTACGCCTTCATTAATAAAGTTTTCAAAGTTAGGCGCTACGCCTTTGTCGCCTCCTAAAGACGCTATAATATTCGCCGTAAAGCTTTCTAACTGAATAATAACTACGTTGGGGTGGGGTGTGGTAAGGATATGAACATTTGAATCCTCGTGCGCATGGTAAAGGTCAGCCACCAGGCTATCAGCCTCTTTAGGCTTCAGATAGAGATACGGGTTATGCTCGTTATTTAAATTTTCTACTACGTCGTGGATTAGGTTCCATTCTGTATTTATCGTTGCTTGATCAAGGATCTGTCTGTTAGAAAAGTAAACAACCTTTTCGCTTAGCGGAGCTCCCGTTAGTCCGCCCCGTATTACCGCAAATGTAAGAATAGCGAGAAAAATACATACCCCGATTTTGAGGGGAGCAGGTATTTCCGGCCTTTTGTATTTAAAATCGATGAGATACAATGACAATATAATGCCGCCTACAATGAGCAGGGCGGTGCTTGCAAGACTTAGGCCAATAGGAGAAGAACCAGATGAGGCCATTGCTTCGGAAGGCGCATCAAAAAGTGTGGCAAAAGCGCGATAGTTAATTTTTGTACCCCATTCGCGATAGATATTAAGATCGGCAATGGTTAAAAGCGTTACCCAAAGCAGGCAAAACCAGGTATAAGCTTTAAACCATCCGGAGCGCACATGCAAGCGGGGAATAAACCAGCTTATCATGAATACAAGTAGAGGGATAATGCTGATGTAAGCAGTTGCTGACGCATCAAGCCAGAGGCCGTGCAAAAATGTTTTCAGGAGGTCGAAAAAGGTCGCGCCGGCAAGCTTCTGATAAAAGTAAATCTCGAAAACGATGCGCGAAACAAAAAAGATAATTATCCAGTAGATAAAAAATCTGCTAAAACTAAAAAAGCTCCTTAACATTGGCCTGCAAAAATACTATTTTAAGCACACGTTAAGAAGCTTTTATTCAAATGTTAATGGATGGATTAGTGACCGCCGCCGCCAGCCATTGCCTTCAGATCACTTAAAGACATTTTATCGTAATCAGCAGGTATGCCAAAAGTTCCCGCAGGCACCTTTTGTGCTACAACAGACTGAATGGTAACTGTTGCTGTTCTGCCTTGCATTGAAGTTTGGTATTGTACCGGAAAACCGCCTGCATTGGCCAGAAAAGATGGAACAACGCCAGTTGGAACGGTAATATCATTAGTTACCCAAATATCAACACTGTTGCCAGCCTTTGCATCTTTGGCTATTACTTTTTTGCAGTTGAAGCCAGAAATTTGTTTTGTTTCGGTAGTAGGCGTAAAAGTATAAGTTGGGAACATTGCTTTCTGTTGTTCAATGTCATCAGGTGTCGCCACGCCCGCAATTTTCTTTTGAGCTACAGGAACATCCACCAATACAGCAAAGTAAGTGGCTTTGGTATTGGCCAATATTTTAATAGTAGCCGGTCCTTGCTGAAAGAAAGCCGTTGTAGAGTCGGGCGTAAAATAACTTTTCACCGGGATGCTCATTCCGCCAAAATCCTGATTCAGGGTCATCATCCCTTCGGTGTAGGCTTTTTGTGCAGAAGCGCTTAATGCGGTACCGGTTAGGGCAATACCGGCAACAAAACTTAAAAGTTTGATTTTCATGTTCGAGTTAAATTTGATACAAATTAGTTGATTTCTGTTGGAGATACAAATTTTCGTAAAAGTTCAGTTTGCCTAATTGGACGCCACTTCCAGCGCTTTGTTACTTCTCAATGAAAAAAAATTGAGATGCAGCGAAGCCGCTTGTTGTTTAAGCTTCTCCGTATCAAGTCGCCGGTTATCTGTATTTGCTATGATTATAGCTGGTTCATAGGTTTTTAAGTCAGCAGAGGATACCTTAGCATTACCAGTTATAAAAAGGTAATCAGCTTTAATATTTCCAGCGTAAACAGGCACATATTTATTGATGAGTACCAGGCGGCTGGTTTTAAATTGTACTAAGCTGGCCCTTTTACAGAACCAGTTAGTTTGTATATCGCTATCCGGGTTTATGCAGTGCAGATTACTGATCCTGTTGCTGTCCAGGCATGGTTTTATGCTATAAGCATACGTTTTATCTGAAGGTTTTACATCCGTTATGAGTACTGCTTCATCACCCTTTTTTAGTAGTATTCCAGTGTGTTTTCTGAGATTGAGAAAGGTGATAGAATCATTGCCGAATATTTTGATCTTGCTGTAGGCCACGTCCGTGCAGGCCAGCAGGAGGCAGATCAGGCTCAATCTTAGGCGCATTGTTTTTTTGTAGTGAACGAAGCCGAAAAACAACAGGGTAGCCGTAAAGATCAGCAGGCAATCGGGGATCGATAGCCATACCTGTTTAAAACTCGAATAAGGCGCATGTTCTATTAGTGCAAGTCCCTTGTACATGAGTACGATACTTTGTTCCAGTGCATAAGCCAGCAGGGGTGATAATAAAGGAATTGACGGTAACAGTAGATACACAATTCCCACGAGCATAATGATCTCCGAAGGAATAATGATAAACAGATTACTTAGTAGAAAGTATACCGGAAACTGATGAAAATAATATCCGCTTAGCGGAAAAGTGATTAACTGTGCTGCTATCGAGGCCGATATTAGATACCACAGTTTGTCGGCCCATCGATGCTTAAACTCAAACCAATTTGAAATTAAAGGCTGAAACACCACTAAGCCGAACACCGCCAGGTAGGAGAGCTGAAAGCCCACATCAGCGACGAGCAGCGGATTATAAAGCAACAAAATAAAAGCGGAGAGGGCCAGTATATTGAGCGTGTTGATGTAACGACTAAAAGTATTACCGGTAATTACCATACTGATCATCACTGCTGCCCGGCAAACAGCGGGCGAAAAGCCAGTAAGCATAGCATACAGCCATATCATCAGTATCGATATGAAGGTTTTGAGGTGTTTACCATATCGGTACCTGTTTAAAAAACCAAGCCCAAAATTCAGGAATACAAAAATGATAGCCACGTGTGCTCCTGAAACAGATAACACATGAATGGTGCCTGTATCGGCATAAGCATTAAGTACGTCCTGGCTAAGATCGGCCTTGTAACCGAGGATGAGTGTAGAAGCTACAGCAATGGCTTCAGGATTATGCAAGCCAGCCTTGAATTTGTTAACCAATTGTTGTCTCAATTTTAGCGAGGCCGCTATCAACGGGTTGCCAGTTCCCGATTTGATGAGCCGGCATTGCCCCGCAACCAAAAACTCCTGGTAATAGATCTGCCGGTGAGCCAGGTATTGCTTGTAGTTAAATTCGCCGGGATTAAATGGTGGATCGATCGTCGCTATTTTTGCCGGTATGAGCAATTGATCGCCATAAGCAAAATGGTGGAGGCTGTCGGCACGAACAGTTAAGATAAGCGGTCCTGAGACGGCTGTCCTACCTTGTTCTTTTAAGGCCAGCTTGGTTTCAGCCATAAAGTGCAGGTAATTGCCTTTTTGAACTGGTTCATTGCTAATGCTCACTAATAGCCAATCTGCGGGATGCTTTGCAAAGTAATCGGCCTTGTTTCTTACATCATTTTTAGTTATCAGAATAATTCCCGAAAGCAGCAATAAGGCGTGTATTAATACGCCGCCGGTCCAGCGTTCCTGATAAATTTTTAAGCGGCTGTAAAATATGTTAAGTGCAATAAAAGTTACGAGTATGATACCAAAAGCGAGAAATAGGATCGTTGGAGACGGGGCCTGTAAATACAAGGCCCAGACAATGCCTGTTATCAGCGGGAGTATATAAACAGCAAATGGAACCTCGCCTTTGTGAGTAGCAATCATGCCTGGTTAATGGTATCCGCTAAAGATATTAAACCGCAGCAAATATTAACGCGCATACTAAAAGGGAAATTGTTATAGCTGGTCGCGAACTTCGAGCAGGAACTTTTTGATGTTTTCCAGGGCGGAGACAACGCTCTGCGTATCTTTGGTTTCGCCCATGTTTTTCTTGAGATGTTCTTTGGCGCCGTTTAGCGTGTAGCCTTTGTCTCGAATAAGGTGGAAAATGACTTTGAGGTTGTCAATATCTTCCTGCGTAAAATAACGGTTGCCTTTTTTGTTTTTCTTGGGCTGGATAACGTCAAACTCTTTTTCGTAAAAACGTAACAATGACTGATTTACGTCAAACATTGCAGCTACCTCGCCCATGGTGTAATATATCTTACTGATCTCTCGTTCTTTGTAAGGCATACACAAAAGTAATAGTTTAATTGACATGGCAAAACCGGCCCGGCCAAAAGAATGTTTTAAACCGGTGGCTGATTGAATTATAAACCGTAATTTTGCGCCCTGTTTATTTTAAAGAGATGAAGATACCCAGATTTGCCGACCTTATTTTATTTGAGAACGATGATGTTATAGTGGTTAATAAACCGCCGTTCATCAGTTCGTTAGATGAGCGCGGCGAGGGAAGCGAGATCAACATGCTTCGCATGGCCAAAAGTTATTGGGACGATGCACAGATCTGCCACCGCCTGGATAAGGAAACTTCCGGCGCACTCATCTTTGCCAAGAACCCGGAGGCTTATCGTGCCATTTCCATGCAATTTGAACACCGGCGGGTAAAAAAGGTATATCATGCCGTAATTGATGGTACACACGTTTTTGAAAATCTTTTAGTTGATCTGCCTATCCTTAACACGGGTAAAGGCAGTGTAAGCATTAGCAGGCAGGACGGTAAACGCGCAGAAACCTGGTTTCAGTCGTTAAGATATTTTAAGCACTATACATTAGTTGAATGTCGGCCGGTAACGGGCCGTATGCACCAGATCCGTATACACCTTGCCACCCAAAGGGCATCTATTGCAGGCGACGAAATGTACAAGGGTAAGCCGGTATATCTTTCAGCCCTTAAGCGGAAATATCATTTGGGCAAGGATCAGGAGGAGCAACCCATCATGAAGCGTTTCGCACTCCATGCTTATGAGGTTACGTTTAAGCTTTTGAATGAGGAGGAGATGGTTATCACCGCACCCTATCCTAAGGACTTTGAAACGCTGTTAAAGCTGTTGGATAAGTTTGATAGTTAGTTCAAAGCCGAAAAACTGCTCAGCGAGTGGGATGTTGAAACAAGTTCAACATAACCCGGATCAAATTAAATGGAAAAGGGATTCTGAAACAACTTCAGAATCCCTTTTCCGTTTGTAGTAAACTAAAGAATGAAGCAATATGACCCGCATCCGTTTATTCCCTCATTCACACACTCATTCATTCACTAATTCTCTCCCTCACTCATTCATTCAAGATGTATAGCCTAATATTTTGAGTACCTGTTTGCTGTTTTGCTCTTCACCAAATACCTCGAAGTTAAATGTCTCATCCCGGTTGCGCCGAATGATCACATGTTTTGGAGAAGGCAGCAGGCAATGATGAATACCACCGTAACCGCTTAATACTTCCTGGTATGCGCCTGTATTAAAGAAGCCGAGGTATTGTACTTTACGCGTTTTAGGCATAAATACGCTGTTCATGTGAGCTTCCTGGTTGTAGTAATCCTGGCCATCGCAGGTGATGCCGCCCAGGTTCACGCGCTCATATTCGGCGTCCCAGTTATTGATAGGCAGCAGAATATATTTTTGGTTCAGTGCCCAAACATCCGGCAGATTGGTAATGAACGAGCCATCCAGCATCAACCATTTTTCACGGTCGTTCTGTTGTTTACGGCCTAATACCTTATATAAAATGCCAGAGGCTTCTGCAACGGTGTATTTACCAAATTCGGTAATAATATCCGGTTCCATCACGTCGTGCTCGGCGCAGATCTCTTTGATACGGCTCACAATCTCATTGATCATGTATTCGTAATCAAAGTCGAACACGAGCGAATCTTTGAAAGGCATACCGCCGCCAATATCAAGTGTATCCAGATCAGGGTTGACCTTTTTAAACTTACAATATAGCGTGACGTATTTTTCCAACTCGTTCCAGTAATATGGCGTGTCGGAGATACCGGAGTTGATGAAAAAGTGCAACAGTTTAACCCTGAAATTAGGATTTTTCTGAATTTTTGACTGGTAAAAGTCAACCACATCTTCCTGGCGGATGCCCAGACGCGAAGTATAGAACTGTGAATTTGGCTGCTCTTCCGACGCGATACGGATCCCAAGGTTGCAAGGGGTGTCCAGCTCAACCTCGTCGTCGTAAATGTTAAATTCTTCTTTATTGTCCAGCACGGGGATGATGTTTACAAAACCATCGTGCAGCATATCAATGATATACTGTTTGTACTGGTACGTTTTAAACCCGTTACAAATAACCGTGATGTCTTTGCTCACTACGCCTTTTTTCTCCAGCGTGTCAATCATCGGCATATCAAATGCAGACGATGTTTCCAGGTGGATTTCGTTCTTTAAAGCTTCTTCAACAATATGTTTAAAGTGCGAGCTTTTGGTACAGTAGCAATATTTATAAGTTCCGCGGTAATTGTTTTTAATAATCGCCTGCTGGAACAGCAATTTAGCCTGTTGTATCTTTTTGGAAATAATGGGCAAGTAAGTGAAACGCAATGGCGTACCGTAGGTCTCAATCATTTCCATCAAATTCAAGTCGTGAAAATATAATTCATCGTCTATGATCTCATAACCTTCCTGCGGAAATCCCACGCTGAGGTCAAGAAACTCCTGGTAGCTTTGCATTCTCTATTGGTTCCTCAAAAATTTTCCGCAAAAATGTATAAATTTTACCGAATTATTTATTGGGTAACTATAGTTTTTTATCGCTGCATTGTAATTTGTTTCCGGATGTTAGAAGGGTTAAAGGAAGTTAAAAGGGTTAAAGAGGTTAGAAAGGTTAGAGATGTTAAAATTATGCTCCTTTAAGAGTTCAGCGCAACGCTCTTAAATGCTTTATGAAGCCAAGGACTCCGTCCGTAATAAAGCAGTAGGCAGTAGCCTACGTTGTATCTATTGGACCTAAGCTACTACAATGACGGCACGCACAAAGTCGCGGTGCGGAAGACTTAACCCGGTCAAGCGCAGTATATAACTAATAAATTATTTCGCACTTGGCATTTTGTCCTCCGCCTTTTCCAAAACTTTTATTTTCGACTAATAAACAAAAGGAAAGCCGAAAGTATGGTGAAAATGATAAGCACGCCTAAGAGCACATAGATTCGGTTGGAGGAGATAATGGTGTCTGAACTGGTGGCATTGGTAAGTTGTTCAGCAATGCCCAATTTGTTCAACATCAGGAGCACAACGAGGAATGATAACTTTTTCATATCCGGAGGAGTTAAAGCCTGTAAACACATGCAACAAGTATTCATACTCTCCCAACATACTCCACACTCGCTTACTGCATTCACGACAACACAATCGATCAGGGCTTACCGGGGCCAAAGTAACGCGAACAATCGACGGTAGTAATAAGACACAACAACGTTTGTTGTCTGTTGTTTAAGAAAAATGTCTTTTAAAATAAATTTTTATGAATACGAATAAGATCGCGTTATGTAGCTTAATCTTGCTGTCTCGGTAACCTTACTTCGGCCATCATGCAGCGTGCGCTGCCGCCGCCATTGTTTTCTATCGCTTCCAGATCGGCGTAGATGATCTTGCTGAAATGTTCCAGCTGATGGCGCTGTTCTTTGGTAAGCGAATGGTAGGCTCTTTTCGACATCACCAGCAGGCTTTCACCTTCTTTGCTGGTCAGTTCCAGCATGTTGCCGGCAAATTGGTTCATCTGGTCAAAAGTTATCTCAATAATGGTTTTACCTGTTTTTGTTAGCGAATCGGTAACGTTTTTTTGTTCTGTCTCATCGGCGATACTTTGCAAACAGATTACAGCATATTTTGAGGCTATACACATCAGCACATTGGTGTGATAGATGGCCATCTTGTTTTGATCAACCGCATGAAAGCTGACGGCAGTATAGCCGGTCTGTCTGCAAAAGACCTCCAACACCTCGGTACTCGTGCGCGGAGAAAGGCAGGCGTAGGCAATCTTGTTGTCGCGATCCAGCACCATACTGCCAGTGCCTTCCAGAAACTTGTTCTCCAACTCAAAACGGCTCAGATCAATGATATGATTAACCTTAAATTCGTTCTCCAACTGCCTGATTACGTCCTCCCGGCGTTCCAGTCGACGGTTTTCTGCCTGCATCGGGTACATGATCACATCGCCATTCTCATGAAAGGAAACCCAGTTATTCGGAAATATGGCGTCGGGTTTATGCGGTTCAACGGTATCATTGATCACTACCACGTGTACACCATTAGCCTGCAGCACATCAACAAAGGCGTTAAATTCCATCAGCGCCTGGTGTTGCACCTGATGCTGGTCCTGGTTTTTCTGCTGGAACGCATTGCTTTCGGCTGTTTGTTCATTAAAGCCGAAGCTCACCGGCCTGATCATTAATATGGTCGACTGTGTGGTTGGTGCAGTTGTCTGGCTCATAATTAAAGGTTAATAGTACAATAACCGTTCTGCCTTATTGCTGTTTTATAAATCTGTGGTTAGAGTTTGTCGCGAAGTACAGGTAGGCTCATGCAGTGAAAACCGCCCCGCGCCCTCGAAAGCTCTGATGATGGCATCAGGATCAGCGTATCCTGCAATTCGTCGGGACAACTTTCTCCTTTTTCAAATCGCTGCAATAGGTCGGCAACTTTAATGGTTGTAAACCCACTTTTGCGAAAAGCTTCCACCGTGCGGTCATTTCGGTCATAACCCAATACTACCCCCTCGCGCAGTGCAAGCAGGTTACAGGAGTCGGTCCATTGTTCACGTGCATCATAAGGGAAATAATTATCTCCCGAATAGATGAACTGGGTCGGTCCGGTGCTTTTCAAGTCGTTGACACTAATGTCGTTGAGTAAGTCTTCTATACTATCAAACATTACCGGTTCCGCCTGCCCCTTGATAAATTGAATGATCTCCGGTTTATCCTTACCCTTCTTATCGGCAAACCACGAAAGGGGATCGGTTTCCTTAACCGGAGCTTCTTTAATAGCCAGCGAACCTAACATTACCCAAACATGGCGTTTAACCTGGGTAAAAATAGTGTCGATATGCATATAATCCCGTTTGCGCGGAATCTTTACTACGGTCACTTTCTTTACCACATTGTTCCTGAAGAGCAGCTTAATAGCTTCATTCGCGCCGCTGGTCGAGGTGCGCTCGCTACAGCCAATCACCACATGATCCGCGCTTACCACCATTACGTCGCCGCCTTCCAGCGTAGTCTGATCCTGTTTACTGTCGTCAGGCCTTAGGAAATACTGTGCGCTTTCCGGGATCTCCAGAATATTGTCGCGATAGGCGGCAAACAGCGGATGGTTAAAAAAGATATATCGAGCCAGCAGCGTTTCCCTGGCACGTGCTTTTTTCGCTGGTTTATTGATAAGGATGTGATTATTAATGACGATACCTATGTCGCGCGAAAAAATGAGATTGGGGATTGGGGCAAAGATCATCTTATCGGTGCTTATAGAACCTGATATGAATATCTTGGCCAGCTCGCTCGGCGGAGTATCTATCAACTGTTGCTGAAGCCTGTAACTACAGTTCTCAATAGCACATACTGATGCAGTAAGCTTTTTCCGGATACCCTCATCGTTCAGGATGTCGGCAAGCAGCGTTTGCAGTTCTATCACTTTATCCGAGGAATGAAAGGCAGGATCATCAGGCTTAAAAAAAGCGCGATTGCTTTCCGCCGCATCTATTTCGCTTAGTTTACCCGCAATTTTATCGGGATCGAGGAAATACATTAATAGTTTTACGTAATGATCATACTCATCCTTACGCAATGTATCCAGGTGAACAATATCTTCAAATAACCACTCCTGCGCCTTTGATGGTACCACCTTACCCAGGCCGCTATCCGGACTGTGAATAAGCAGGGCCTTTAGTCGGCCAATTTCAGAAGTTACGTCGAGCTTAAAATCTGTAGTGTTGAATTCCATAGAAAATGTGACTCACAAATCTATTTAGAATTATCCATATAACTCATCACCCGTAGTTACGGCATTTTAATTAATTTTGGCCCGATGGATTTTTTAATCAAAGCCACCGTTGAGGCTGTAAAAAACTTATACAACACCGATATAGCTGCTGCCGATGTTAACCTGCAGCAAACCCGTAAAGAATTTGAAGGGCAGGTAACCATCGTTACTTTCCCGTTTACCAAGCTATCGCGCAAGTCGCCGGAGCAAACCGGCGAGGAGATCGGCACTTATCTAAAGACCGAAGTTGCCGAAGTGGCGGGCTATAATGTTATTAAAGGATTCCTCAATATTTCTATTGCTGATGTTTTCTGGCTTAATAAACTAAATACAGAGGTTTTGACGGATGACTTTGGTTACTTTAAGCCGAACGGCAAAAAGGTAATGGTCGAATATTCTTCACCTAACACCAACAAACCTTTGCATCTAGGTCATATCCGGAACAACCTTTTAGGCTATTCAGTTGCCGAAATATTGCAGGCGAGTGGTTATGACGTGATCAAGGCAAACTTGGTTAATGACAGGGGTATCCATATCTGTAAATCTATGCTGGCCTGGCAAAAGTTTGGCCATGGTGAAACACCGGCTTCGACAGGAGAGAAGGGCGACCACCTGGTGGGTAAGTACTATGTGATCTTTGACAAGGAGTACAAAAAGCAGATCGATGAGCTTAAGGCAGCTGGCCAAACTGAAGATGAAGCCAAAAAGAATGCGCCTTTAATTAAAGAAGCCCAAGAGATGCTCCAGAAATGGGAAGCAGGCGACTCAGCTGTTATCGACCTCTGGAAAACCATGAATGGCTGGGTTTACGAGGGCTTTGAGCAAACGTATAATAAGCTCGGCGTCAATTTTGATAAATATTATTACGAATCAAATACCTATTTGTTAGGGAAAGATATTGTTGAAGAGGGTTTGGCTAAGGGCGTGTTCTTTAAAAAGGAAGATGGCTCCGTATGGATAGACCTCACCGAAGACGGGCTGGACCAAAAACTGGTACGTCGTTCTGACGGTACATCCGTGTATATCACCCAGGATCTAGGTACCGCGCAGCTTAAATACAATGATTTTAAGGTGGATGAATCCATCTACGTGGTAGGTAATGAGCAGGATTATCACTTTAAAGTATTGTTCCTCATCTTGGAGAAATTAGGTAAAAGCTGGGCTAAGGGATTATACCATTTGTCGTACGGTATGGTGGATCTGCCCTCAGGTAAAATGAAATCGCGTGAAGGGACGGTAGTAGACGCCGATGATCTGATTGGTGAAATGGAGCAGACTGCCAAAGAACAAACCGAGGCTTTGGGTAAGGTAGAAGGCTTTAGCGAGGAAGACAAACAACACCTGTACCACATTATCGGTATGGGCGCTTTGAAATACTTCCTGCTTAAAGTAGAGCCTAAAAAACGTCTATTGTTTGACCCCAATGAATCAATAGATTTTCAGGGACATACCGGTCCGTTTATACAGTATACCCATGCTCGTATCCGGTCTGTGTTAAACAGGGCAGGGGTGGACTATAGCGGTGGTGCAACAGTAACGGTTCTTGATCCTGTAGAGCGCGATCTGATCATTGCGTTAACACAGTTCCCGGAAACTATTACCCAGGCTGCGGCTGGGCATAATCCGGCGCTGGTAGCCAATTATATTTATGAGCTGGCTAAAGCCTATAATAAGTTCTATCACGAAAAGTCAATACTGCAGGCCGAAGATGAAACGCTTAAAAAGTTCAGGCTTCAGCTTTCCGCAGCAACTTCAGTGGTAATTAAAAAAGGAATGAAGTTATTGGGTATTGAAGTGCCTGAAAGGATGTAATATCTTACAGACGATAATATAAAAGGTCCGCTTAGCCAATAAGCGGACCTTTTTGTTTTGCTGAACGGATTTTTCAAAGTATTAATATCTAGCGCCAGTGTCCATGAACCCACCTGTAACCGTGGCGAATTGGCTGCCAGTGGCCCGCAACATACACATGGCCACCTCTGGGACGTGCCCAGTAACCATTGATGTAAACATACCGGCCGTCGCGCCATTCCCACTCGCCCGGAACCCAATAAGCGTCGGCATACGGCGATGCTGGGCGTGCATAGTGCGGCTCGACTGGTCTTGAGCTAACATAGTAGGTGCGTGCACATGACGAAAGCAGACCGGCCATCAGACTAAGCGTTAATATTAATAAAGTTATCTTTCTCATCATGAATTGCTTTTTAAAGTCTATATAGAATAGACAGCTATTCATTGGAGAAGGTTTAATACTTATTTTCTAAATTTGGCTGATACAACCGCTTCTTTGCTGCCAGCCGTATATTCATAAAATCCCTTGCCTGATTTTACCCCTAACTGGCCCGCGGTAACCATGTTCACCAATAACGGGCAAGGCGCATATTTAGGATTACCGAAGCCAGTATGCAATACATTCAAAATAGCCAGGCATACATCCAGACCAATAAAATCTGCCAATTGAAGCGGGCCCATCGGATGGGCCATGCCCAATTTCATTACTGTATCTATTTCATTTACACCTGCTACGCCCTCGTACAAGCTGTAGATAGCCTCATTGATCATCGGCATCAGAATGCGGTTCGCCACAAAGCCCGGATAATCATTTACTTCCACGGGCTCTTTCTGCAATCGTCGGGAGAGTTCCATTACAGTTGCTGTGGTTTCATCCGAGGTTTCATATCCCCTGATCACTTCAACCAGTTTCATTACTGGTACCGGGTTCATAAAGTGCATGCCAATTACCTTATCTGCCCGGTTAGTAGCCGCGGCGATTTGTGTAATGGAGATAGACGATGTATTGGTAGCCAGGATGGTATCAGGCTGACAGAGTTCGCCCAACTGTTTAAATAGGTTAAGCTTGATGTCCCTGTTTTCTGTGGCGGCTTCAATTACGAAGTCGGCATTTTTTACACCGGCGTTGAGGTCCGTTGTGGTGGTAATGTTGTTTAAAGTGCTGTCCTTTTCCTCTGTGGTAATTAAGCCTTTGGCAACCTGTCGGTCCAGGTTTTTATTGATCGTACCTAATGCTTTTTTCAGTAGCTGATCATCCAGATCGATCAATATTACCGAATGGCCGAACTGAGCAAAGGTGTGGGCTATGCCATTGCCCATTGTACCCGATCCTATTACAGAGATGTTCTTCATTTCTAAAGGCTTATAAGTAAGTCTGAAAAGATCAATAATTAAATCTGCTCCAGGCTTTTATCATGAAAGGTAATCTCTTTTTACCAAGTTTTCAATCCCAAATAGATTTTAGTTAGCAGCTTACCATGATAGTTGCGCCGCAACATTTAGCACGTTTTCTTTGTCGACTGAAGCCATTTCGGGAATAAAGGCCACGTTTAAGCCACTGTACTGCTTGATGTAACTCTCGCTGCTTTCATCGTGGTTGCCGTTAAAGATCAATGCCTTGACTGGAATATTCCTCCTTTTCAGAACTTCTATCGATAGTAAAGTATGGTTAATGCTGCCCAGGTAGTTTTTGGACACGAGCACAACTTCAGCACCAAGTTTCTCGATCAGATCGATGATCAGGTAGCGGTCGTTCAAGGGAACCATTAAGCCGCCAGCGCCTTCGATCAGGAGCTTATTGCTGGTTTGAGGCGGAATTATTTGATCAATGTCGATTTCAATACCATCCAGTGCGGCCGACTTGTGCGGCGAGTAAGGTTGTGTAAGCCGGTACGCTTCCGGATGAAATTTGGTTATTGTATTAGAAACTAAGCTTTGCACTTTTAAGGTGTCGCTTTGATCCAGATCGCCGGATTGTATGGGCTTCCAGTAGTCGGCCTTTAATTTTTCAACAAGCACGGCCGACGCAATGGTTTTACCAATGCCAGTGTCAATGCCGGTTACAAAGATCGGTTTCATATCAAGATAGTTGATTAATAATAGTAGTAAGTAAAGTTATTTCATGGGGCGTATTAAAGGAATGCAGGCAAATCCGCAATCGTTCTGTTCCCGCTGCTACTGTTGGGCTCAATATAGGCCGGGCGTCAATCCCGGCGGCTTTTAGTTGTTGCGAAAGATGTGCTGCCTTTTCATTGGTGCCTGCCATTAAACATTGTATGGCCGATGTGCTTTCGATCATCTGCGTTGACGTTATTTGCTGCTTAAAGAGCCGAATGTTTTCCCGAAGTTGTGCAATAGTCTCTTCTGACCCTCGCAATAACTCATAACCCATTTTAATTGCAGCCAATTGATTAAAAGAAGCCGCTGTACTATAGATAAATGATCGTGAAAAGTTAATGAGGTAGTTCCGAAGCGAACTGCTGCCTAATACTATCGCGCCATGGCAACCTAAGGCTTTGCCAAATGTCATTATTCGCGCAAAAATGCGGTTTTGCAAGTTAAGCTGATTAACCAGGCCCTTGTGGAATACACCGAGCGCATGAGCTTCATCTACAATAAGTGATGCGCTGTATTGTTCCGTTAGCTCCAGCATTTCAGCTATTGGCGCTATATCGCCGTCCATGGAATATACGCTTTCAATAACCACGTAGGTTATCCCTTTGGCATTTTTTAGCTTTTCCTCAAGGGCGGTTGGGTCATTATGTTTAAAAGTATAGCGGTTAGCATAACTCAAGCGTGCGCCATCAATTAATGAAGCGTGGATCAGCTCATCGCAAATAATCGTGTCGCCACGTTGAGCCAGGGATGATAACAGTCCAATATTAGCATCATAGCCCGAATTAAATAGCAATCCGGCTTCGGCTTGATGCCAGACTGCTATTTGCGCTTCTAGTTCCTCTGCATAGGCTGAATTACCCGTAAGCAACCTCGAACCTGTTGAGCCGTTCAAGAAGGAGGGATGCTTGTCTTCCTCCGCTCGGATCATTTGTTTTAGCTCAGCCGAGTGTGCGAAGCCCAGATAATCGTTGGAGCAAAAGTCTATCAGGCTACTTTCCGGTTTTAGCTGCCGGTAATTGCCTGCGGCTTTTCTTGCTTCCAGTTTATCTTCAATATAGCGTTCTGCAGAATTCAAGGCTTGTACAGTTTCTGCAAAAATAAAAAAAGCGGCTTCATAGCCGCTTTTTAATATTATTAATAATGTCTGCTTAGTTATTTGGTGAAGGAGGAGCACCGCCGCCGCCGTTCATCATCTGGCGTCTGCGTTCCATTTGCTCTTGTTGATATTTGGCAAATTGTGCAGCCTGATCGGCAGTTAACAGGGCTTTGATCTTATCGTTAGTAGCCTGCATTAATGGTCTCATAGCCTGGAAAGCAGCTTGCCTGTCGCCGTTAGAGGCAGTCATTAAACTATCGCGTGATTTTGCCTGAGCTGCGTAGATAGCAGTAACTTTAGCAGTCTGATCATCAGTCAGTTTTAACCGGGTTTGTAAATTTTTTGCCTGTTCCTCTGGTGATCTGCGCATACGGCCCTGCGCATAGGTCATAGCGGTTATTCCTAACATGAAACAACACGCCAATACAAATTTCTTCATCATTCTTTTTTAGTTTTACGTTTTGATAAAGATAGCAGGGCAATGGTTTAATCCCAATAAGTAACTTAATTGTTGCCTTGGCCCAGTTTAGCTATGGAGCGCTGCATTTCGGCCATCATACTGGTGAGGCTTTCCATGGTAGGCTCAGGGGCGGGTATAGGCAAATGAGTAGACAAATAGGCCTTGGCTTTCCAAATTTCCAGTATATCCTCGCCGTTTATTTCATAAGGGTCGTAAACCGGGTTATCAGATATTAATTTCAAACTTTTGTTGTCCCTGAATTTATTACCCACACGTTTATATACGATGCCTTCTGTTTTAGATATGATCACATAGGTATCGTTAGGTTTAATGTCGCTCCAGTTTTCAAGGTATTCTCCTATAATAATAGTGCCCGAAACCAGGGGTAGCATGGAGTCGCCTTTAATTTCAAAGGCGCGGTAGGTACCCTGTTTAAACATAGGCAGGTAAAACTTAGGCAACTGGCTCACATATTCCGGATCGGCATAACCGTTTAAATAGCCTGCGCTTGCTTTAACCGGTACCAGTTCGATGTTCTCATTATCATCTTTATCAACAGTAATACTTAGTACGCGGAGGTTGGCCGGATCACTTTTGGGTTTAGGCGCCCACTTTTCATTAATGGTTTCATTTATAAAATCATCAACGCTGATCTCAAAAAAGTTTGCTATTGTTTTTAGCAAGTCGTACTTCGGGTCGGCGCGATCTTCTTCATAAGCGCCCACTAAAGACCGTTTTATACCGATTTGATCCGCAAATTGCTGTTGGGTTAAACCTTTTTTCTTTCTGAGAAATTTCAGGTTGGATGAAATTTTTGACATAAAATTTGGAATTACTAAAATTGTTAGTAAATTTATGCTCATAAAATTAGTAATTTATTTTATCACACACAAATAATATTATCAAGATGAAACGCTTTGTATACATTATCACCGACCGTAACCGTAATAACCTGCATGTAGGTATGTGCGCAGACCTGCTTAAAACCCTTCAGTTTTACCAGGAGATGCCTACTTTATTCTTTGATAATGCTAATCAGCTAAATCGGTTAGTATATTTTGAGGAGATTAATACAGAAGATATGGCAATGGAGCGTTTCAAATTTGTGAGCACATTTACCCGCAGCCAAAAAGAAAAGATGATCCGTTCAGTAAATCCGGATTGGGTTGACCTTACTATTGGCTTAAAGTTTGAGCAAGCCGGCAGAACGCGTCCGCAATTGCGTCCGTCATTATCATCAGCTGCCAGAAGCCGTGTTACTCTTTGATAAATTTTAGCGCGCCGGAGTTTATACAATATCTTTTGCCGCCACGGTCGGCAGGGCCGTCGTCAAAAACATGTCCGAGGTGTAAGCCGGTACTTTTTTCAATAACTTCTTCGCGCACCATGCCGTAGCTGTTATCATCTTTAATTTCAATTTTTGATCGGTCGGTAGGTTGGGTAAAACTTGGCCAGCCAGTGCCGCTGTCAAATTTATCGTCAGAACTAAAAAGAGTGTCGCCAGTTGCGGCGCTTACATAAACGCCTTTTTGATGGTTGTTCCAATAGGCATTGTTAAAAGGAAGCTCGGTGCCTCCGTCAACCATTATTTTATAAGTATTTTCCGGCAATAACTTTTTCCATTCCTGTTCAGTTTTTGCCTTTGGCCGGTTTTCGGCTTTTTTATCCTTTCCGTTTATTTGCCGGCAACTGCTCACTTGCACTGCAGTTATTAAAGCCAAAGCAAATGTGAATATCTTCATACACGCTTTATTGGAGTAATAACAGATACGAAGTTTAACGGCCCGTGGTTTTTCCCTGTTAGATGGCTTTGTTTTTAGGCTCCAGTACAGTATTTACAACGTGGATAACACCATTGTTTTGCTGCAGATCAAAAACACTGATCACGCACTGATTGCCGTTGTCGTCCGTAAGCACAATGTTTCTGTTGCTATCTATTTTAGCGATGAGTTTGTTTCCCGCCAAGGTAATTAACGTGGCTTGGCCATCGCCTGAGTTAATCTGTTTTGAAATATCCTTGATGCTTAATTTGCCGGCTATAATGTGGCTGCTCACCAAATTACTTAGCTGAACTTTATTGGCTGGCTTCAAAAGCGTATCGAGTTTGCCTGCCGTTAGTTTTCTGAATGCATCATCAGTTGGGGCAAAAACGGTGAATGGGCCGCGGCTTTTAAGCGTCTCAATCATGTTGGCCGCCTTTAATGTAGTATAGAATAACTGAAAGTCCTGAGCTTGAGCCAGATTATCGGTGATGTCGTGAGCCGCATTCATGGTCGAATTATAAGCATATTGCAGCTTGTTTTTGGGCGCAGAAGTTTTGGTTTTAGTGGTGTCAGGCGCTTTGTCGGTTATAACAGGGGTATGTACTTGCGCGTGGGCTAAGATGGTGATAAGTGTGCATAACATCGATAGCAAGAGCGACTTCTTCATGAGCATCGAATTCAATTTATTATCTAACTGAACCTATTTAATATGTTTCTGTTTTTGAATTTGTTGCAAAAATAAAAAAGCGATCGGTGTGGATCGCTTTTTTATTGTCACAAAAAATATTCATTACCAACCTGGCGTAAAGCCTAAGCCAAATACAGGTTTTGAAATGTCGGTTCTATTAAATGGAAACGCGAGGTAAGGCTCCAGCACAAAGAAGCCGAACAGGTTTACCCGTAAAGATACACCTGCACTTGTAGCCGGTACCCGGCCGTATTTGGCTTCGGTTATCGGATTGCCATTACTGTCGTACGAAGGCAGGCCGGTATAAGTGTTAAGCGCTTGGCCAGTTCCTACATACGGTGGGTCTCTTCTAAAGTAGATCTTATCACCATTGTTCCAGGCTAAACCGGCGTCAAGGAAAAAGTTAAGCTCGGTAAACAGGAACTTCGATTTTATTTTCGAGAGCTTTTCAGGTCCGGTAAAGGGTATACGTACTTCAAAGTTGGCAACAGCTATGCGTGAGCCATATAACTGGTCGATGGTATAATGGTTGCTCGGCGTTTTATTGCTGCCGTTATAAAAGCTAAAATACTCATAACCGCGAATCAGGAACGGATAGCCGAGGAACAGCGGATAAAGCAAGTTCCCGGTATTCCCAAATCGCCCTTCACCATAAAGTCTTCCCGCAAGGGTAACGGAATTATTTATCCTGATATATCTCCGGAAGTCGACCGTTGGAGAAAAATAATTGATGGTACCAAAATTGTAAGAGGCACCAATACGATAACGGTAGCCGTTAAGCGGCGATGCTATACCGAAGTAAGAATCATCACCTATTAATGCCGTACTTATGTTAAATACCGTGTAGGGCCTTAAAACAATACCACCGTTTGCCGGATCTGCCATGTAAGCCGAGTTGGAAATATGGTGCTTGTCCGTAGTAAGGAAATAGCCGGTAGTATCATAATAAGTGCTATAGCGATCAACCCGATAAGAATAATAAGACGCACCGCCACCAAACTCCAACCTGGTATGTTTAGAGAATGGGTACGCTGTAAAGGCATTTACCTGATCGGAGAATATGCGAATAATGTCATACCGCTCTTCCACAGCAGGGATAGTTTTACCATTGTAGGTATAAGTTGAAGGCACTACATTGTAGTTCACAAACTGGTAGGGGATATGTGAGATGCCGCCGCCCCAATCCCAGCGACCTGCCTGGTTAATATATAATGCCTGAGCACCGAAATCGTAAATTTCGCCGTTTACTGCAGCGCCGGCATAGATCTGGTTTCGGCCTAAAATATCACTGAACACACCCTGTACGCCACTCGCGAGGCCAGCGCCATACGTGCTCACCCCAACGCCTACGCCGCTGCTGGCCAGGTAGTCTAATTTAAACTGCGGCCGGTAATGGATCTGGTGTATAGAGTCGGCCGGTATTTTAGGGTAGGCCAGGTAGTTATTAAGGTTGGAATTGATGAGGTCGACGCCCGCCGAACGCGGCGGCGGAAGCAACGCCGCATCAAAGTTGGTTTCTGTAGCGCCCACTTCCTTCGGTTTAAAGGCAGAAGCAGGTGCATTATACAAAGCATATTTCTGCGCACGATAATAAGAATACACAATATCATCATGGTTGGAAATGCTCAGCGCAGGGGAGTATTCGGTTATGCCACAGATACCGGTGAACAAATCCGTCATTTGCTCAACCTTGCCGGTACTGATGGTATAACGGTACATATTGCGGAAACCATCCCGGTTTGACAGGAAATAGATCTGCGAATCATCTGCCGAGTATTGCGGGTTAAGATTATTGGCCCCGTTAAACACCTTGATGTCTGTAACCTTGCCGGTAGCTAAATCAAGCTCGGCCAGGTTAAAGGTAATTTCTTGCGAAGTGGTTTGATCGTAAGTGGTTCTGTCGCTTGCAAAAACTATCTTTTTACCGTCTTTCGAAAAACTTGGCTGATAGTCGGAATATTTGTCGTTAGTGAGTTGCTTAATTTGTTTGGTATCCAAATTATACATGTACAAATCGCCCTGGCCCTCAACTAATCCCTGGAAGGCAATATTCTTTCCGTCGGGCGACCAGGCCAGGTTACTAAACTGCTCAACCTTGCCCATTGACAGGTCGTACAATACCTCGCCATCCGGCACAGAAACAATGAGCATGCGAGTGCGGCCATTCTTAAATACACTAAACGCGAACTTTTTGCCGTCAGGCGACCAGGCGCCAGCTGATTCTATGAAATTAAATTCATCGATATGGGTGTTGGAAACCTTGCTGGTTAATTTTTTGATAATCCGGCCCGTCTTTGCGTCAGCCAGATAAAGGTCCACGGTAAAGAGATCTTTTTCCGACAGAAAGGCTAGATACTTACCATCTGGGCTAATAGCGGGCGCCACGTTCATATTGCCCGCATTTTTGTTGTCTATCACTTTAGTACCTACGGGCGTTTGTACCGTGTCCTTTAAAAAAGGTTTGTAAGTACTTTCAATAGAGTTTTTCCACAGTTTAGACAGTGTTTTATCATCATAACCAAAGGTCCTTCTGATGCCGTACTGTAAGCCGAAGCGCGCTGTGTTTTTAAAGAAAGGCACAATAACGCTGTCGCCGTAGGTAGAACCTACGAAAGACCAGAAAGCTTCGCCATAACGGTATGGGAAATATTTACTGCTTTCGGTAAGGTCCCTGATGGTGGGAATATCGTGATTTAAGTAGGCATCGCGCATCCACATGGCGGTAAAGGCGTCTTTTTTACCAAGCGAGAGATACTCGGCCATACCTTCAATCATCCATAGCGGCAGGTTGTTTATATTTTCAAGGTTGGTAGTATCATGGCCCAGTAAGGCATGGTATTGAAACGCGTGCACCAACTCATGGCCTATAACGTGCCGCGTAGTTTGGTTGGTTTCCATAATGGGCATCACTACCCGGTTCTTTAATCCCTCGGTAACACCACCGGTACCTACACTGATCTCACCTTCAATAGCCGTAGTCTGCTGAAAATCGGGGTGATTAGCATAAAGGATAATAGGGTTGGGGCGTTTAAAGGTATCTCTGAAAACCTGCTGATGCAAGGTATACCACAGCTCGCTTTCCTGCGCAAAACGTTTGAGCAAGCTATCGTTTTTCATGTAGTAATAAATCTCAAAGTGGGGAGTACGGTAAACCCTGAATTTGAGATTCTTGTATCTTACCTTATTTTCCCCAAAATACTGCGCCTTTGCAGTCTGATTAATAAGTATGCTGGCAAGCACACATAGTACAATGAGTAATGACTTTCGGACTTTAAATAAGGGGTATATGATATTCATACGGTCGAAATATGCCTTTAAAGTTAATTAATTACCCTATATAAAACCTCCTTTACATTTGCCTTCTATTTGGTTGGCGGGGCCGCTGGCGGCGGCGTCTCAGCTGGCGGTTGTTCTTCTACCGGTGCAGTTGTTGTATCTGCCGGTGTTGTTAAACTATCGGTAGCAGTGGTGTCAACAGAGATATGTGGCGAAGGACAAGTGTACTCCTTGGTTATTTTAACCCATGGTTTAGGGAACGGTCCCCAGGTATAGCCGGATTTTGGATCAGCATAAACTTTTTCCATAAAGCTGCCAAAAATAGGAAGCGCAGTATGTGATCCTTCGCCAGTCTCAGAGGTGGTAAAGTGCACGCTCCGATCATCGGCTCCAACCCATATACCGGTTACCAGGTCTTTTGTAACGGCCATGTACCAACCGTCAACATAATCAGAAGATGTTCCGGTTTTGCCGCCAATCTGGTTGTTCTTCTTCCACAGGCCCGGATATTCCCATAGTGCTTGTGAAGTACCACCTGGTTCTTCCATACCACCACGAAGCATGTAGAGCATAAGCCAGGCAATTTCGTCGGTCAATACCTTTTCGGTATGCAAGGTAAATTCTTTCAGCACGTTGCCATCCTGATCGGTTATTTTGGTTACCAGTATAGGATCAATCTTGTTACCGCGATTGAGGAAAGTACTGTACGCGCGCACCATCTCATAAACTGATACATCGTTTGAACCTAAGGATACAGAAGGTACTGCCTTTAACGGGCTCTCGATACCGCATTTGTGCGCGTATTCAACAACCTTGTCCCAACCTACAGCCTGTGTTAACTGTGCAGTAATGGAGTTAACAGATTTGGCCATGGCCCAGCGCAATGACATTTCGCGGTAAGAAAAATGGAAATCAGCATTATTGGGCGACCACACCTGTGGTTTGCCATTGTCTACATAACTGATAGAAACAGGCTTGTCTGTGAATTTGTCGCAAGGGGTAAAACCGTTATCCAGGGCGGTTAAATAAGCGAAGGGTTTAAAGGTAGAACCAGCCTGGCGCTTAGCCTGATTAACGTGATCGTACTTAAAGTATTTGTGATCGATGCCACCAACCCAAACCTTGATCTTGCCTGTTGTTGGCTCAATGGTCATCATGCCGGTGTTCAGTATCTTGGTGTAATATTTAATGGAGTCAGCACTGGAGAAAGTAGTGTCCCGCTCGCCGTGCCAGGTAAAGATCCGCATCTTTTTAGGCGTGTCAAAATACTGACGAACCTTTAAGCTGTCGCTTCCAAACTTTTTGACCAGTAACTGGAAGATAGGGAGTTTCTGTTCAGCCTTCCAAACGTAATCTTTAATTTCATTACCCTTTGAATCACGCCATGGGTTTTTATTGCCCCAGAGGTGATAAAAGCGGCTTTGCAGCATCTTCATCTTTTCGGCCACGGCCTCTTCGGCATATTGTTGCAGCTTTGAATCAATGGTAGTATAGATCTTCAGGCCGTCCTCATACAGGTCGTAATCATTTTCCTTGCACCATTTTTCGAGCCATTTCTCAACTGCGCGGCGAATGTAAGAATCGCCCTGCGACTCGTCTTCCACGTAGCTCAAGTTCAAACCTAGGGGCTCCTGCATGCTTTCGTCATACTGAGCTTTGGTTAAATAGCCATATTTTTCCATCTGCCCCAATACGGTATTCCGACGCTCGAGTGAGCGCTCCGGAAACTTAATCGGGTTATAGATAGAAGTACCTTTCAGCATGCCGATTAAAGTAGCGGCTTCTGCAGGTGTCACCTTATCCGGTGTTTTGTTGAAATACTTTAATGATGCGGTTTTGATACCGAAAGAGTTGTTGCCGAAGGGAACTGTATTAAAGTAAAAGGTGAGGATCTCTTGTTTACTATAAATGTGCTCTATCTTAAAAGCAGTAAGCCATTCTTTACATTTATAAACAATGGTTTTGAGAACCGGGATATGGCTCACCAGTCCCTGTGATTTTCTTTTACGCGTTTGGAAAAGGTTTTTAGCCAGCTGTTGGGTAATGGTGCTGGCTCCGCGTTTATCACCTTTTGCGGTGGATAGTACGCTGGTAAAGAATGAGTAGAAATCTACACCGTGATGTTTAAAAAACCGTACGTCTTCGGTGGCCACCAACGCATTAACCAGGTTGGGCGAAATGTCTTTATAGTCAACCGGAGAGCGGTTTTCTTTATAGTAACGGCCAAGTAGTTTGCCATCGGCAGAGTATACTTCTGATGCTACGGACATGGTTGGGTTCTTAATGTCCTGCATTTGAGGAGAGTAGCCGAAAAGGCCCAGAAAGTTTAACTCAATGGCGCAGAAAAATAGGATTACAAAGTATATAAAAATGACAAGATAGCGTAGAAATGGATTTCTTATTCGTCTGAACATTGGGTAAAGATGTAAATTATGAGGCTATATTCATAGCGATTGGCAAATATTAACAACGTAAACCATTTTCAAAAATTTTAGGTTAAAGTTAAATCAATAATTTATTTATCATGAAAGACATCATTGAACGTTTCCGGGTAGCTGATGGTAAACATTTTTCACTAAAAGACTATGACACAGACGATACCCTGGGCTATAAAAAGGAGGAAGCTGAAGCTACTTTGCAGGAGCTGATTAAAGACATTGAAGTAAAGCAAACCGAGCTTTACGCCTATAACCGCTATGCACTGCTCGTGATTTTCCAGGCGATGGATGCTGCTGGGAAAGACAGCGCTATTGCCCACTCTATGTCTGGCATTAACCCACAGGGTTGCCAGGTGTACAGTTTTAAACAACCTAGTGCCGAAGATTATGATCACGATTTTTTGTGGCGGCATTACCAGGCTTTGCCCGAACGAGGCCGCATAGGTATCCACAACCGCTCGCACTATGAAAATGTATTGATCACTAAGGTGCACCCCGAGCTTGTTTTAAAGGAGCAACTGCCGGGCATCAATACGGTGGATGATATTGATAAGAAGTTTTGGGAGCATCGTTATGCAAGTATCCGCGATTTTGAGAAGCACTTAATCCGTAACGGAACTTGTATTATCAAATTCTATTTAAATGTATCAAGAGACGAGCAGAAGGAACGTTTCCTGAAACGGCTTGATGATCCGGAAAAGACCTGGAAGTTTTCTGCCTCCGACATAGCAGAACGAAAATATTGGGACGAGTATATGAAAGCCTATGAAGATGCTATTGAGGCTACTGCAACAGAGGATGCCCCCTGGTATATTTTGCCGGCGGATAAAAAATGGTTTACCCGTATTGCTATTTCCACGGTGATCCTGCACACCTTGAAGAAGATGAAGATGAGCTATCCTGCCTTGCCCGATAGTGAACGTGCTAAAATGGAGCAGGTGAAAGCAGAACTGCAGGAGGAATAAGAGGGGGGTAGAGACCCTATTCCCCCAATTTTATACTCATTGAAATATTACCTGAACGTCAGTTTTTTAACAGAATTTAACGCAGAAAGGATTGTATTACTAAAACTTTAGTTATAATATTGCAGTGGTCCTAAACCCGCAGTATGAAGTTTTATTTCTTATTAAGTTTATCTTTCCTCCTGTTTGCTGGTTCTGTATTTGGCCAGGGTTATGGCGTTAAAGGTAGTATTAATGATAGTGTTGAGCATGTGAAGCTTATCAACGCATCTGTTGCCATACTTAATGCCAAAGATTCAACACTGGTTACTTTTACCCGCGCCGCACAAGACGGATCATTCGATATTAAGAACCTCCATAAAGGCAAATTTATCCTGTTGCTGGCCTATCCTGATTATGCCGACTATGTTCAGCATTTCAGCCTCGACTCGGTTAAACAGCTCCATAACTTTGGCCACATCAACATGGAGCTTAAATCGCGCTTACTACATGAGGTGATTATTAAAGGTGCTACAACTGCAATTAAAATCAAAGGCGATACAACCGAATTTAACGCCGCAGCTTACAAAATACAACCCAATGCCAAAGTTGAAGATCTGCTTAAACAGCTGCCCGGTATACAGGTGGACCAGGACGGCAAAATAACCGCCCAGGGACAAACCGTTAATAAAGTACTGGTTGATGGCGAAGAGTTTTTTGGTGACGATCCGACACTGGTTACCAAGAACCTAAGAGCAGATATGGTTGACAAGGTGCAGCTCTATGATAAAAAAAGTGACCAGGCGACTTTTACTGGCATTGACGACGGCAAAAAAGAGAAAACGATAAATATTAAACTTAAGGCCGATAAGAAGAATGGGGTTTTTGGTAAAGCAGAAGCCGGAGACGGTAACCGCGGGATGTACGAGGGGCAATTGCTGTTTAATGCTTTTACCGCCAGACAAAAATTTTCGGTTTATGGCACCATAGGTAATGATGGCAAAATGGGTCTGGGCTGGCAGGATAACCAAAAATATGCATCAGGCAATAATGTAGACGTAGGGGATGATGGCACCATATATATTACTGGCGGCAGCGGCGATGATCTTGATTCGTTCGGTGGTCAGTACAATGGACAGGGGCTGCCAACAGCCCGAACCGGTGGTGTACACTATGACGGTAAATGGAATGGCGACAAAGAAAGCATCAACACCAACTATAAAATTGGTTCTCTTGCGGTGGATGGCAACAATGATAATATAACGCAAAATAACCTGCCCGGCACTATATTATTCAGTACTTCTGATCAAGCCTTCCACAAATACATGTTCAGGCAAAAACTTGATGCTACCTATCAAATTAAGCTGGATACTACATCAAATCTCAAGTTGGTTATCGACGGAACTAAGCGCCACAGCCAGGCAATTGACAGCTATACAGCGCGTGTAATGCGTAATGATTCACTGGTTAATAACAGTTTCCGCAACCTTAATAATAATGTTGATGCCGATATATTGAATGCAAGCGCCTTTTATACCAAAAAGTTTAAGAAAAAAGGGAGAACGCTGTCGTTCCTGATCAGTGAGGCCTATAATGATAGCCAGGCGAAAGGAAACCTGCGGTCAACCATTAATTATTATAATTATCAAGGCCGCCCCGATAGTTCGCAGGTAATTGACGAGTATAAGACCAACGATTTGAAAAGCTCTGTACTGAATACCAATTTAACTTATACAGAACCTCTGGGCAAGTCGTTAGCTGTAGTTTTAAATTATGGTATAAACGTTAATAATGGCACCGCTGATCGTAAAACCTTCAGCCCGTCGGCCCCTGGTGATTATAATATACTGGTGGATTCACTAAGCAGCGATTTCAGGCTTAACCAATTAACTAACCAGGGCGGCGCTATTTTAAATTATAAGAAGGGGCGGTCTATAGTAAATTTTGGGACCAAGGTGAGTACCGACAGATTTCGCGAAATTGACGAGTACACTCAGAATGCGTTGGTACGAACATTTGTTAACTGGAACCCGCAGGCCAGCTGGCAGTATCGCTTTTCGCAGCAGCGATCATTTAATATAGACTATACTGGCCGTACCCAGCAGCCTTCGCTTGACCAGATACAGCCAGTGAGGGTAAATAATGATCCGCTTAACATTATACTGGGTAATCCCGATTTAAAACCTTCTTTTCAAAACCGTTTTTCTGCCAATTATAACTCTTATAAAATAGTAAGCGGTCAATATATATGGCTATATGGCGAATATGTATTTACCAGTAACCCTATTGTAAATGATGTTACTACAGACTACCGCACTGGCAAAAGCAGGAGTGAATACTTTAACCTGCCGGGCAAGGAAACCTCGAGGTCTAACGTAGGTGCAAACTTTAGCCGTAAGATTGAAAAACTTGATTTTAACGTAGGACTTGGCATGGGAGCAAACGGCAGTATATACTATAATATGGTAAATGGCGCATTAAATCAAACCACCAACTATACTTTTAACCCACGGATAAATTTTTCTAAATACGAGCAGAAAAAACTCGAGCTTTATTTTTACGGAGGTCCAACCTATACTTTAAGTAAATCCTCTTTACAGCCTAACCTAAATAACAATGGAAGCGGTTTTAATGCTAATGGAGGCTTTACGATTTACCTTCCCGCAAAATTCAGAATTGGCACCAACAGCTCCTATCAGTATAGCGCACCTACACAGTCGTTCAATACGAGCTTTAGCAAAACGCTTATCAATGCCTTTATTATTAAAACCTTCCTTAAAGATGATAATCTAAGGTTCACGCTTTGGGGAAATGACTTGCTTAATCAAAATATCGGTTTTAGCCGTTTTGCAAACTCGAATTTAATTACTCAGAACAGCTATACTACACTCAGGAGATATTTTATGTTCTCCATAGACTATGATTTTACCAGGATGGGAGGAGGATCATCTAAAAAATAAGTTATGAAAAAGATTGTAATTACCCTCATAAGCGTGTTTTTGACTAACATGCAGCTTTTTGCTCAACATGCGCACTTTACCACAACAGGAACCATTGCGTTTGAAAAGCGGGTAAATATGTTTGCGCTGATACCCAAAATGATCAATAAAGACAATGACGCTTTTCTGGCTCCGGCTTTTGACTCCTATAAAAAGTCCAAGCCGCAGTTTAAAGTATTGAAAAGTACCTTGTCTTTCGCAGGCAATAAAAGTCTGTATACTCCGGAAGAAGAGGATCTCTCGGTTAACCAGGGCTACTTTGGTAACACCCCCATGGTTGCCCAGAATAATACTATTTATAGCGACTTAGATACTAAAACGGGTATTTTTCAAAAAAGGGTGTTTGACGAACTGTTTCTGGTGAAAGATAGTTTACGCAGGATAAGGTGGAAGATAACTGACGAAACACGAGAAATCGCAGGTTATACCTGCCGAAGAGCTAACGCCATTGTGATGGACTCTATATACGTGGTTGCTTTCTATACAACGGATATTCCTGTATCCGGTGGCCCGGAGTCATTTAATGGTTTGCCGGGTATGATCCTTGGTGTGGCGTTGCCGCACGAGAATATTACCTGGTTTGCAACTAAAGTAACCGATGTTACCCTGAACGCTAATGCCGTTGTGCCGCCTAAGAAGGGAAAGCAAATGGATGGACCTGGTTTTAAAGCTAAACTACAGGCCGCGTTTAAAGGTTGGGGGCCCTATGCAGCCTTTTATTCAAAGGCATTTTCGTTGTGATAGAAAACAATATTCAAAGCTGTTGTTGGTGTAAAATTCAGTTTTTGTACAAAATCTTTCTGTATTTCGGGTTAAATTTTGGTTAACAAATCAAACAATTTAGTCTTAGTATAATTTGTAATTCAATATTACATTTTATTTCCGGTTGCGATACCGGTTTAACTGGATTGTTAGACCTTTAAATACATTGACGCCTTGAAAAAACTTTTATTAGGGTTATTTTGCTTCGTTACTATTCAAGCAAATGCCCAGGTTTCCGATACTTCAAAGAAGAAAGTAGTTGATACGGTAAAAAAGGATCTTCTAACCGCTCCTGATACTGTAAAGCACCTCCATGCCAAAGGATGGACGTTAGTGCCACCCGCAGCACTGATAGCTTATGGTGCCGTAGGTTTCGCCTTCCATCCCATAAGACAATTGGATTATGACGTTAACAACGACATCAAAAGATTTTATCCGCACAGCAGCACCAAGCTTGAAAATTACTTTCAGTTTGCGCCTGTGGCCATGGTTTATGGTTTAAACCTGGTTGGTGTAGAAGGTAAGAACAGGTTTATTGACCGTAGTGCCCTGCTTGGTTTTTCTGCTGCAATACTTAGTGCCAGCGAATTTGCCGTTAAGCACCTTACGCATCGATTAAGGCCCAATGGCGCCGATTATTACTCGTTCCCGTCCGGACACACGGGCAATGCGTTTATGGGGGCGGAGTTCCTGGCGCAGGAGTTTTCCAAACATTCTTACGCCTATACGGTAGTGGGTTACGGTTTTGCGGTTACAACGGGAGTTTTGCGGATGTATAATCATGACCACTGGCTGAGCGATGTGGTGGCAGGAGCTGGCTTTGGCATCCTATCCACCAAGGCTGCCTACCTCATTTATCCTTACATACGTAACGCATTAACAAAAGACACCGATAAGCACGGTAAAAAGACAAAATCCAGCCGCATTATTATGCCAACTTATCAGGATGGCGTTCCAGGATTATCATTCGCAGCGGAGTTTTAATACCGTTGTCGCAGTGGTTGCGAACAACTCACACCACTGATAAATAAACTTGTTGGCGACAACACTAAAAAGAACAAAGGCGCAAAGAACACTGAAGTTTTTAAAATGATCTCAGTGTTTTTTGCGCCTTCTTCATATAATGATAAAAATTCTGCCGTCCGCCGTTGTTAGTGTTTGCGCAAACAACCACGCGTGATGGATGTAAAACGTGTTGGTGATAACACCAACACGGGCGAAAAAAAGGCTATAAAATAATGAAGCAAAAGTTTATAAACGAACTGGAAAAAATACTCTTGAAGGACTTGGTTGTTTTATGCGGTGGAGATCCTAATCTCGTTGACAAAAACCTTAAAATCTTCCTGAATGATTCTTCCGAGCACCTGTGGTGACTACACCAACTCGAACGAGGTGGCCACCTTTCTCAATAACTGCTTGCCTGATTTAGCAAGTTGATAGCCTCCTGGCTCAAATTCAAATCGGCGGCACTGGTTAGTTCATGCAGTTGCTCAATGCTGGTGGCGCTGGCAATTGGTGCCGTAATACTTGGGCGTGCAATAACCCAGGCCATACTCACTGCGGCAGGAGTTGTGTTATATTCACTCGCAACCTGGTCCAGTGCCGTAAGAATGCGGAAACCGCGCTCGTTTAAATATTTTTTAATTCCTTTTCCGCGTTGGCTTTTATTAAGATCCTCTTCTGAGCGGTATTTACCGGTTAGGAAACCACTTGCTAAGGAATAATAGCTGATTACGCCAATGCCTTTTTCCCGGCAAAGCGGTTCAAGCGCTATTTCGTAATGCTCGCGGTCGTAAAGGTTATATTCCGGCTGCAGGCTTTGGTAGGTAGGGATTCCGTAATGATTACTGTTGTCGATGGCCTCCCGCAAACGGTCTGCTGTAAAATTAGATGCACCGATGGCTCGTACCTTTCCCTCTTTAATCAGTTGAGCGTAGGCTTCCATCGTTTCTTGCAAGGGTACAGTTTGATCATCGTCGTGCGATTGATACAGGTCGATATAATCAGTCTGGAGCCGTCTGAGCGAAGCTTCAACAGCCTCTTTGATATAACGGGCAGACAAACCCTTTTTGTCTTCGGCCATAGGCTTGCCTACCTTGGTAGCAATGATCACATCGTCGCGGCGGCCGCGATTTTTGAGCCAGTTGCCAATAATCGTTTCTGATTCGCCTCCCTGATTGCCGGGTACCCATTTGGGATAAACGTCGGCGGTATCAATAAAGTCGAACCCGGAGTCGATAAAGGCATCCAAAATCTGGAATGAGCGAGCCTGGTCCAAGGTCCAGCCAAATACGTTACCGCCAAATGCAAACGGCCTGATACTGATTCCTGAATTGCCCAACTCACGTTTCTTGCTCGTTGCCCGGGTATTTTGGTTAGGCGACTGGTTAGCTTGATCAGCTAATTCATCAATCCACCCGGCCAGATAGGGGTCGGTACCGCCAATGCGTATCCAATGGCCGTCATTTTCCTGGGCAATAACGAGATGGATAGTTTCGTCAATAGATCTAAAATCATAAGCATCCAAATAGCCGGTGTTGAAAATGCGTCGTGCAATTCCTTCAATGGGGCTGTCGGAGCCGGTTAATGTAGCGTCAAATTCCTGTTCCATAAGTTAATGATTAACACAAGGTAGCATGAAGTGTTTAGCTCGATAAATAACTTAAGTTTTGTTGAATGTATATTCTATTATAAATTATTACCTGAAACTATAGTTTTTACATCCTGTTCATATAAGCAACATAGAAGTAATATGAGCAAGGATAAAAAAGTGAAGTACTTTCAGGTTACCCCCGGTGTGTGGGGAATGAAGCTGGTATTCGTGAACATCTTTATGATCGCTAACCGCAAAGGCTTTCCCAAAGGCTGGGTTTTGGTTGATGCTGGCATCAAGGGATCGGCTGACAAGATCATTGCCATGGCCGAAAGTATTTTTGGCAAGGGTACGCAGCCAACCGCCATTGTGTTAACCCACGGACACATAGACCATGTTGGCGCCCTGGGAGAACTACTTGAGCATTGGAACGTGCCTGTTTATGCCCACGAATTGGAGTTGCCATATCTTACCGGGAAATCCGCATACCCCCCGCCGGATCCAACCGTAGGCGGTGGAGTGATGAGCCTGGCTTCTTTAATGTTCCGCCGTGAGCCGCTCGACCTCGGTAGCCGGGTTAAGGTGATAAATATGGAAGAGGGAATACCGGAGCTTCCCGGCTGGCAATTTATTCATACGCCCGGCCACGCACCCGGACATATATCGTTATTTAATCCTTTTAACGCCACGCTAATTGCGGGCGACGCCTTTACAACCACAAAAGCGGAATCAGCAATTTACGTGCTCAATTATTTTAAAAAGCTTTCCGGCCCGCCGATGTACTTTACTACCGACTGGGTTGCGGCTGAAGACTCGGTAAAAAAGCTTGCAGCACTTGAACCGCGAATTGCTGCCACCGGCCACGGCCCCGTAATGCGCGGACGCGAACTTACGTTAGCCCTTAATTATTTAGCCTCTAATTTTGAACGTGAGGCCATGCCTTCGGGAGGACGCTATGTAGATCATCCTATAATTGCTGATAAGGAAGGTACGAAATACGTTCCGCCCTTTGGTGTTACGCATAAGTTTAAGGCGTTCGCCTTGCTGGTAGGAGCGGCAGCCGGATTTATGGCTATTCGTCAGGTTCAAAAAGTTCTGTCCTAATGCCGGTATAAATGCTATTTTTACCGGGTGGAAAATATAGTGCCTGACTCATCCGTACTGGTCGACGTTGTTAAAATGCGAATGCCCTTTGGCAAATATAAAGGCACGCTGATCTGCGACCTTCCCGTAAGTTACCTGGAATGGATGCGCAACAAAGGCTTTCCACCCGGAAAATTAGGAATGCTCCTCTCCACCACCTACGAAATCAAGATCAATGGCCTGATGGCTATACTCTATAAGGTGAAGCAAGTCGTCGGATGATTTCGGATTTTTTGAAGTCGAAAGTTGAAATATCAACTGCGAAATGGCTTTTGAATTCGATAGTCGAAATGCTAAATGCGAAGCGGTTTTTAAATTAGCCAAGACGGGATGTTAGTTGCGCGTGTCGAAGCCTTATCTCAACTTTCGCATTTCACACTTCGCCTTCTGCACTAAAACTCCCCCTTTAGGGGGCCGGGGAGTTACAGCCTGTTAAACCAACCCTTTTTCCAAAAAATAATTACCTGTATTACTGCCAAAATAAACATTCCCCCTAGGGCATAGAGATATCCGTGTGGGGTATAAAGCTCCGGCATGTTGGCGGGCATTAGCTTATTGGTTGCTGGATCAACGCGCGCGAAGTTCATGCCGTAAATGCCGGCAATAAAGGTGAGCGGAATAAAAATCACCGAGATGATCGTAAGTACCTTCATGATCTCGTTCATACGGTTGCTCACCATGGAGAGATACAAATCCATAATACTGGAACTGATTTCCTTATAGCTCTCAATAAGGTCCATGATCTGGATAACGTGATCATACAGGTCTCTTAAAAAGCCTTTAACCTCTGTAGTTATCAGCGGACTATCGGTTCTGATCATATCGTTGATCTTGTCGCGCTCTGGCCAGCTTGCCTTGCGCATAATGATCAGTAACCTGCGCAGATGCTGGGTATCATACATAATAGATTTATCCGCCTGTTGATATAAGCGATCCTCAACCAAATCCAACTGCTCGCCCACGTCAGAAAGAATCACAAAATATTGATCAATAATGGTATCCATGAGCGCATAGCACATGTAGGAGGGACCCGCTTTACGGATAGAGCCCTTACTGGCCTGGAGACGGTTGATTACGGCTTCAAAATGCTCATCGTGCGTTTCTTCAAAACTGATGATCAGGTCGCCCTTTACTATGGCCGAAAACTGGTAATTACAGAGCTCATGGTCCTGGTTAAATTGCACCATGCGGCTGGTAACAAACACATAGCCATCGTATTCGTCAAACTTAGGACGCTGTCGGGTATTGGTAATATCTTCGAGCACCAACGGGTTGATCTGCAGGTAGCTGCCTATTTCCTCCATCAGCTTGACATCACCCAAGCCATTAATCTTGATCCAGTGGGTATGATTGGTGCAATGTTTAAACTGATCCAGAATAACGCCGATATCGTTTCCCTTTGATACTTTTAAATCGTTCTCATTGTAGGAAAAAACGCTGATCAACGGTTTGGCAGCATCGTCCGCAATGTGGATCATACCGGGCTGGTCGCCTACGTTTCCAACATATTTGCGTTGCTTGTATCTGAACCGTCTGGATGCCTTGCTCATCTTATAAATAATTTACCGACTGCGAGCCCTGGTTAAAGAGCAGATCCACAATGCTCAGGTTACCCAGGAAGCCCTTGCGTTCCTCAAAAACCTGAAAATAGGGTTTTTGTTGAAAATGTGATTCCTTTTTAGGATGAATCGAATTACGGAAATCTGCCACTGTTGCAGGATAAGCGGGCTCAAATGTCTCGGTATATTGAAGCTGAATGTTCATCTTCATACATTTCAGAATAAGCTCCAGCAACTGTTGGTTATAGTCGAATAGAAAATCATACTGCTGCTCATAGAAATGGGCAAACTCATCTTCATAATACTCAAAGTAGGCCGACCGGCGGTAACAAGCCTGCAGGCTCATCCAGTGCAAACGCTGCCATCTAAAATCGTAACTTATTTTTACATCTGTTACCTTGGTATGCACCTTTGAGCCCTTAACCACCGGCACAACCAGGGCCAGCGAGCCATCCGGCGAGTAGATGTTTGCCCGGTTACGGTAGGTTTGCTTCGGAAAGTGTTCTTCCTTCTCAATCCAAACGTCAGTCCGGTATTTGTTTAGCTGAACAAAATATTCAACCGGCGGAAGATAAAACATGGGCAGCACTGCGCCTTTTTCAATCATATATTATATGTTTGTGCTTAGAATTTTGCGAAAATAATGATAAAAAAAGGGCTTTCAAGCTTAGGCATCTTCTTTTTGTACCTGCTCTCCTTACTGCCCTTCTGGTTTCTGTATCTCATATCAGACTTCCTGTTTCTTATTGTGTTTTACGTGGCCAGCTACCGTCGCAAGGTAGTTCAGCAAAATCTGGCCAATGCTTTTCCTGAGAAAAATGCCAATGAGCGAGCCGAGATTGAGCGACAATATTTCAAATACCTCTGTGATCTCATTGTTGAAACCATAAAGCTAACTACGCTGTCTGAAAAGGCGATAAAAGAACGTGTTAAGATTAATAATCCCGAACTGATAGAGGAGGCTTTTGCCAATGGTAAGAGCATTATAGGCGCGGTGGGACACTACGGTAACTGGGAGATGGGCGCGTTACGGCTAAGTGTACTCACCGACAAGCGCCGCATCATTGTCTATAAGCCAGTAAGCAACCCGGCGTCGGATAAATGGTTTTTGCGGATGCGTTCCCGTTTAGGGGCTACGCTGGTACCCATGAAAAATACACTGCGCAAGTTTGTGGAGTATCGCAACGAACTTACCTTTAGTGTGTTGGTATCAGATCAAACGCCGGTTAGGGAAGAGGTACAATACTTTACCACTTTTTTAAATCAGCCCACAGCCGTATTTTTAGGCATTGAAAAATTATCCAAAATAATTGATTGCATTGTGATATTTTGCGACGTCCGCACAGTGAAAAGAGGATATTATCAATGTACATTTGTACCCCTAATAAATGAGCCGAAGCAGACCGCCCCGTACCAGGTTACCGAGGCGCATGTGCAATACCTGGAAAAAGTGATCAGGGAGGAGCCGCAATATTGGCTATGGTCGCACCGCAGGTGGAAGTTTAAGCCGGAGGATGTAATTAAATGATTGAACAGCAACCCAAAGTAGCAATAGTAATTTTAAACTGGAACGGGAAGAAATACCTGGAACAGTTTTTACCATCAGTACTATCTTCAACCTGGCCCGATCTCGATATTGTTGTTGGCGACAATGCATCTGTTGATGGTTCGGTTGAGTTTTTAAAGGAAAATTACCCGGCTATAAGGATCATTCAGAACGACGATAATTATGGTTTTACCGGCGGATATAACCGTGTACTGCAAAAGGTTAAGGCTGATTACTACATCCTTTTAAATTCTGACATAGAAGTACATCCGGGATGGATAAACCCGGTTATAGCGTTAATGGAGAGCGATCCGTTAATTGCAGCGGCGGCTCCCAAGATCAAATCATTTACCCAAAAAGATCACTTTGAACATGCCGGTGCAGCCGGTGGTTTTATAGACCGGTTTGGCTACCCTTTTTGCCGCGGGCGTTTGTTTTATGAGGTAGAGGAAGACAAGGGCCAGTACAACCAGTCGGGCGAAATCTTTTGGGCCTCAGGTGCTGCGCTGTTTATCAAGAAGAAATGTTGGGACGAGACAGGTGGGTTTGACGAGCGTTTTTTTGCGCACATGGAAGAAATTGATCTATGCTGGCGACTCAAAAACATGGCGTATAAGATTATGTACTGCGCCGAATCTGAAGTCTATCACGTAGGCGGGGGGACGCTAAATAAGGAGAACCCGTTTAAAACGTACCTCAACTTTAGGAATAATCTTTTAATTCTGCAAAAAAACCTGCCTGCGGGTCAAGCCTTCACCAAGATTGGTATCCGTTTCTGGCTGGATCTGATCGCACTGTTCCGCTTCCTTTCTGAAGGTAAGCGGCACGATGCCTGGGCGGTGAGCCGCGCACATCAGAATTTTGTTAAGCAACTGTTTAAGAAGCGGAGTAAGAAAAGCGAGTTAAAGCCTGAGCGCTGGGACCCTGCCTCAAAGGTTAAGAACCGTTCGCGCCTTACCGGGCTTTATACCGGTACGCTGATCTATGATTTCTTCGTCAAAAAGAAAAGGCATTTCAGTGACCTCGATCCGGAGTGCTTTTTGTAAACAACCCTCCTAAATCCTCCCCGAAGGGGAGGACTAAAAAAATTAAAATTAATTATTAAGAAGCCCTCTCCCTCGGAGAGGGTTTGGGTGAGGTATTATCCCGTTGTTGGCCCCGTCTTCTTTGGTCCTATCGGTTTACCCTCATATTGTATAGGTATCTCAATATCTTCTTCCCCAAAGGCAGCATAAATATCCGCCAGGATGCGGCTCTTCAGCTCGAGCCAGGTACTGATGTCAGACACCCAGAACAGTACTCTGAAATCAACAGAGGTTTGGCTCAGGTTGTGCAAGAAGATCAGCGGTGGCGGGTTCTGCATAATGTCGGTACGGGTTATCAGTAAGTCGTGTATTAATCTTTTGACCTTATCAATTTCGCTGCCATACGCTACGCTGATCAATAGTTCAACACGCCGGTTATTGTTGCTCAGCGTCCAGTTGATCACATGATGGGCAATAAGATCACCGTTGGGTACAATCACTTCGGCACCGTCGCTGGTCTCAATTTTGCTGGAGCGGATGCCAATGTCAGTTATTTTGCCCGACCGGTTCTCCACTTCAATGATATCGCCAACTTGCACCGGTTTCTCAAAGGCCAGGATAAGGCCCGATACAAGATTGTTTACAATGTTCTGTAAGCCAAAACCGATACCCACACCAAAAGCACTAAGGATAATAGTTATCTTATCAAGCGGAAACCCCGATGCCGCCACGGCCACAAAAAAGCCGATGGTAAAAACGGTTATGCGGACCAGCAGGATGGAGGTCTTGGTTTTTTTCTTACTTCCGCTTGCCTGTTGGCCCGCAAAATCATAGAAATAGCTGATGATGCGTGCAATGACCGCCGAAAGCCAGATTACAATGGCAAAAATAATGAGGCTGCCAAAGGTAAATGCCGTACCACCAACCTTGCGCGATTGGGTAAGGAAATCGCTCACCGTATCATAAGCATAATCTTCAATGCTGAGGTTCTGCGCCAGAGTAACTAGCCATACGGCCAGCGCAACAAGATTTAGTATACTTCTAAACCTGTTTTGAAGCGTTTTATAATCAAGGTACGATACAAATCCGGATCCTTTTTTACTGCCCTCCAGCTGAAGGAAGAGGCTTTGCAGTAGTATTTGTACGGTTAAATATAAAGCGAGCGCCTGCCACAGATTGCCTATCGCAGCGTAAGCAATAATTTTAGACACGCTGAAACGGCCCATGATATTACAGCCTAAAGAAAGAATCTGCAGAAAGGTGAATATCTTTAAAATGATCTGGCCGTAAGGTATAGAATGATCATCGGTGTCACTTAATATTTTGATATATCTTAAAGTGACTAGAATGGAAATTGCGGTAATGAGAAGTATCGCAATGCGATCAACATTGGAAACCTGCACAAAAAGGTTGCTTATATCCAGCAGCACCATAATGTAGAACATGAGATGCAGGTAATTGAACACGTTTTTAGAGCAGGTTTTTTTAACCAGGATCAGCAAGCAGACCATGTCAACCAATCCAATTGCCTCCAACAGTACGACAGGTGGGTGATCATATAAATAGGGTGCGATGGTAGTTGCAACAATAATGGCGGATACCAAAGGAAAGCGGGCCACGTAGGGGGCCTGATCAAGAACGGCCTGCGCGTCTGTGTTACGTGTTACAATTTTTCGTCTGTTGCTTACAAGCCATACCAGGAACAGAATGAGACAGATAACGCTGGTGATATGGATAAATGTGTCCCGGTTTAGCGAGTATTTAAAAAGCCTGGAGTTCATCTTCACCGTAGCATTCCATGCAGACTTGAAAGTGCCCTTAGGCTCCGGTTTTATGGCCCACATGTATTCATACTCCTGCGAAAACGCCTCCTCGCTAAAATTACGGATCTTTAGGTCGATGAGGTCCTTTTCGTCGATGATGTTGATGTAAACTGCTGCGACGCGGTTTTGTATCAAGCCTATTTTGATGAGCGCCTTTCGGTTCAGGCTATCAAGCTTTTTATATTTTTTAAGGATGTTGATAACGGGTAGTGCAGCTGCGCGGCTAAGGGACGTGTCTGCGGGTATGGCATGTAATACGGAATCGCTACTAATCTCTTTTAAGTCGGCCCGGGTTTGAACAAGCTTGGCGTTCATATCAGACAGGTCGCTCTGCCAGTCGTCAAGTTCGTCTTGTAAATGTTCAAAAATATCCCTGATGGCATAGAGGTAACGGAGCGTGTTCGACTTATCGTTTTCCACCATCGCGCGCATCGTTACCACCCCTTTTTCCAGTCGTGGCAGGGTGGTGCTGATAGCAGCTGTATCAAATCCGCGATTAAGCGTCTGGGTGATCTGGTTTAAATTTGTGTTGTAATATTCAACGCGTTGAACCAGGTTATTTAAAGAAGTGTCTGATCGTTTGAGTACCCGCATTAAAGAGTCGCGGCGTAAAATGGAGCGGCGCAACGAATCGGTGACCGAATGCCTTTTTCGTCTTGATACTTGCGCGTCTGATTTTAAAGAAGCAAAGGTAACCGAGAACAGGCAAAGGATAAGAGCAACGGCTTTAAATAGGGGGCGCATGTTAATAGGAGAAAAATTACTGATTGGTAAGATGCTCAATAGCCAGGCGGTATGAGTCAAGGCCAAAGCCGGCAATTACACCCTTACAACTTGGTGCAATGAACGACTTATGCCTGAAGGCCTCGCGCTTGTGTACGTTAGAAATATGAACTTCAATCACAGGAGTATTTACGGCCGCAATAGCATCGGCAAGTGCAATAGAGGTGTGGGTGTATGCGCCGGCATTTAACACAATACCGTCATAGCTAAAACCAACTTCATGTATTTTATTGATTAGCTCGCCCTCTATATTACTTTGGAAATATTCAATTGTATGATTGGGATACCGGCGGATCAGACTATCAAGGTAAGTGTTAAAATCAGAATCACCATAAATAGATTTCTCTCTTACGCCAAGCAGGTTTAAATTTGGGCCGTTGATAATTTGTATCTTCATCAGTCAAACTTAATCATAAATCGGCAAAAGTAAAACCAAAGGTGGATTGGCAATCGGCAATAAAAGGGTTCAGGTCATATCTTAAGCTGGAAAAATCGCTTTCTCCTAACTCAATAGAAGCTTATAGCAGAGATATAGATAAACTTTACCAGTTTTCAGATAGTCAGCCGGATAAACTGACTCCTGAAAATATGAAGTTAAATGATCTGCGGCGTTTTATAGTGTGGGTTAACGAGCTGGGGATGATACCGTCTTCACAGGCGCGCATCATGTCTGGAGTAAAGGCATTTTACAAATACCTGCTTATGGAGGACCTGATCAAGACGGATCCTTCTGAGCTATTGGAGTCGCCCAAGATCGCACGCAAGCTGCCTGATACTTTAAGCAAGGCCGACATTGATAGACTGATAGCAGCGATAGACTTGTCCCGACCTGACGGCCAGCGTAATAAAGCCATTATAGAGGTGCTGTATAGCTGCGGACTTCGGGTTTCCGAACTCACCGAACTCAAGATCTCACAGCTATACCTCGACATTGAGTTTGTAAAGGTACTGGGCAAGGGTAATAAAGAGCGCCTGGTGCCCATCGGCGGTCCGGCCATCAAAGCGCTGCGTATTTGGCTACAGGATGTGAGGGTGCATATGCCGATAAAAAAAGGTGAAGACGACTTTGTGTTTTTAAATCGCCGGGGAGCCAGACTAACGCGCGTCTTTATTTTTATGATGCTTAAAGACCTGGCCGCTGCAGCCGGAATAAAGAAAAAGATTAGTCCGCATACTTTACGACATTCTTTCGCTACGCACCTCGTAGAAGGTGGGGCCGACTTACGCGCCGTTCAGGAGATGCTGGGGCACGAGAGCATTACTACTACCGAAATTTATACCCATCTGGACAGAGATTACCTCAAGAGCGTCATCACACAATACCATCCCAGAAGTTAAGTTGGGGGATTAGAGATTGAAGATTAGTGGTTAGCGTGCAGTAAGGCAGAAGATTTATTAACTGCCGATTCCGGCTCTGATCATTCGGTCTTTATCTCTGAAATCTTTTCTCAATTCTCCGTTTATAAACTGTTTATTATTGAGTAGTTGAAGTGTTTCTTCTCCTGAACTTTCATTGATTTCGAAGAATAATTTGCCGCCCGGCTTGAGATGCAGGTTTGCAAAATTGGCAATGTGGCGATAAAAAATAAGCGGGTCCTCTTCAGGAACAAACAGTGCTGTATGGGGTTCAAAGTCCACTACGTTTACATGCATCTGCTTTTTGTCGTCAAGCGTAACATAGGGTGGATTGCTTACAATGATATCAAAAGGTCCGTTTATTAAATTTGAGGTATCGGGTTGAAGAATGTCGGCATTGACAAAGTCAACCTCAACTTGATTTAATTCGGCGTTCTCACGCGCTGTTTGTAGGGCATCAGCAGAGATGTCGATCGACGTTACCTCAAAGGCAGGCAAGTGCTTTTTTAAAGCGATAGGGATACAACCGCTGCCCGTGCCAATGTCCAGTATGCAACCGGCTTTTAACCCCGATTGTTTAACGGTATCGATGATCCAAACCACCAATTCTTCAGTCTCTGGCCGGGGGATTAGTACAGAGGGATTTACTTTAAAAGTTAAGCCGTAAAATTCGGCAGTTCCTAAAACGTACTGTAAGGGCATGCCGGTTTTTAGTTTGGCTATCGCATCTTCAATCTGGAGCTCCTGGTCTGTTATTAAGGCGGTTTCTGGGAATGCTTTAAGTCGGGCCTTGTTCAGTCCGGTTATATCGTTTAATAACAAAGTTGTTATGGAGTTTATTTCCTGCTCGTCATACCATGGTTTCAGTCCATCTTTACAGGCAACATATACATCCTTTACAGTTTTCATACAACAAAGAAACATAAAACCTACTTTTGCTTTATGAACGAACATGAAAAATACATGCGGCGCTGCCTTGAACTGGCTGCTTTAGGTGCCGGTCATGTTAGCCCAAATCCAATGGTGGGCGCTGTGATTGTTCATGAAGGAAGAATAATAGGCGAAGGATATCACCGTAAATATGGGGAGGCCCATGCCGAAGTTAACGCTGTAAATAGGGTACTGGAGCGGTTTGAAAATGCCGAGGCCTTGCTGAAGCACTCTACCATTTACGTTTCGCTCGAACCCTGTGCACACTACGGCAAAACGCCACCTTGTGCTGATCTTATCATCCGGTATCGTATTCCGAAGGTAGTAGTGGGCTGCCGCGATCCTTTTGATCAGGTAAACGGAAAAGGTATAGAAAAACTTAACGAAGCCGGTATAGAAACCGTGATAGGTGTGCTTGAAGAAGAATGCAGGCATCTAAACCGCCGTTTCTTTACCCGCGTTCAGCAGCACCGGCCGTACGTCATACTCAAATGGGCACAAACAGCCGATGGACTTTTTGCGCCCGATAAACCCGAACAGTTGTGGATAACCGGACAGGAAGCTAAACGCCTGGTGCACAAATGGCGCAGTGAAGAGGATGCTATACTTGTAGGCAAACATACCGCGGCCGTTGATAATCCGCAGCTCAATGTACGGCTATGGGAAGGCAGGTCTCCAAAGCGGGTGGTGATTGACAGAAAGCTTGAACTTAGTCGTGATCTCCATCTATTTGATCAAACCGTAGAGACCATCGTGATCAATGAGATGAAGACTGATTTTGAAGGCAACGTTAAATACATCGCCCTTGAAGATTTCAACTATTATGTGCCACAATATATCCTTTACCAGTTATACCTGCAGGATGTGCAGTCGGTTATCATAGAGGGAGGCGCCCATACGTTGAATACTTTTATTGAGGCTGGGCTTTGGGATGAAGCCAGAGTTTTTACCGGAAAACTGTTTTTGGGCGAAGGCATTAAAGCGCCATTAATAAAGGGTAAATTAGCATGGAGTGAGTTAGTTGGCAGTGACGAGTTAAATATTTTGTATAACGTTAAATGATCTACATATTTCTCAGCGCATGTTGTAGTGTTACGGTATCGGTGTTCCTTAAACTGGCCCGCAGATACCAGATTGACATTTACCAGGCCATCACCTGGAACTACTCTATTGCCATTATTTTAACCTGGGTTTTCTACCGTCCTCATATCAGCAGTTTAGCCAGCGCGCCGGCTTATATTTATTCCGGGTTGGGTATTCTGCTGCCGTTGTTATTTGTAGTGTTGGGAATGGCAATACGGTTTACCGGCATTGTACGTACAGACATTGCCCAACGGTTGTCGCTTCTGATTCCGCTGATAGCTTCGTTCCTGCTTTTTAAAGAAGGACTCAGTGCTATTAAGGTAATCGGCTTGCTTATTGGATTGGCTGCTATTCTCTGCCTTGTTTTGCGCCCCGGCCGGCACACCCTGCAACGATCTTTTAAACACGCCTGGATCTATCTTGTGATTGTATTTGTTGGCATGGGGGTAATCGATGTGCTTTTCAAGCAGATGGCGGCTGTACAGAGACTCAGCTTTACTGCTTCGCTGTTCATTGTTTACGTGCTGGCTTTTGTCATCAGCTTGATAGGGCTGATCTATATGGTTAGCACCCGCAGGATCAAATTTACATTACGGCATATTGGTTTCGGTTGGATATTGGGTGTTGCCAACTTCGGCAATATTTTGTTCTATCTGCGGGCACACCAAGTTCTGGCGAATAGCCCATCGACAGTGTTTGCAGCAATGAATATTGGGGTAATTGCGCTCGGTGCAATAACCGGCCTCGTGATATTCAGAGAGCGACTAAGTACGCTTAATAAGGCTGGCATCTTGCTGGCTATTGCCGCTGTTGTAATTCTTACCTATTCTCAAATACATTAATGCTATTCGAAGATACTTATTTAACCATAAAAGAGCCTTCTGAGGGTGATTTTCGTGACCGAGGAAGCAAATTTATCGGTTACGCCTATCCGCTGGTTTCTGAGCAGCAGGTGAAGGAGCATCTGGCTTATTTACGAGCCGTGCATACCGGCGCAAGGCATTTCTGCTGGGCCATGCGCCTAACACCCGATCGTTCGGTATTTCGTATCAACGATGATGGCGAACCATCAGGAACAGGTGGCAGGCCAATCCTCAATGTGCTGCTCTCACAGCAGCTTACCAATATCGTAATTGTAGTGGTACGTTATTTCGGCGGAACGTTACTTGGTGTTCCTGGTCTGATCAATGCCTATAAAACAGCAGCGGAGGAAGCCATTAAAGCTGCGCAGATCATCGAAAAAACAGTTAACGATATTTATACCATCCGGTTTGAATACCTCCAAATGAACGACGTGATGAAACTTATCAAAGATCAACATCTCGAAGTACTGGAGCAGCAGTTTGATAATCAATGCAGCATCCAGGTCTCCATCCGCAAAATGCAGGTTAACGAGATCCTTAACCGGGTAGGGAATATCAGTAATGCTGTTGTTGAGTTTAATTATAGTACTTAGAGATTTAATGCGTTATTGCATGATTATAGAATATCAAATTGGGTTAAGTGAAAATTCAACTTGCGCTCATCTGCGATGAGTGCTTAACTTGGTACGGCGATTGCATCGCGATTTTAGCTGTGCGATACAATCGCACGCCCATTTTTAAGCACCCATTACAAATGCGCGCAATGTCATCGTGCAATAGCCACCGGAACCGAGCGACTGTGAAAATAGCGACTGCGTAAATATCATATAACAAGAAACCCCGGCCATTTCCTGACCGGGGTTCATGTTTTACTAGTATCCATTAATGTTTATGGATGATCTTAAAGATATCATTACCGAAGATAAACACCATGAGCGTAAGTAATACCACAAAACCCACAATCTGAGCGCGCTCGAGGAACTTATCGCTTAGCGGTTTGCCTTTAATAATCTCAATGATCAGGAATAGGGCATGACCACCATCCAGTGCCGGTATTGGCAGCAGGTTCATTAAGGCAAGCGCCATAGAAAGCAGACCTACCAAGCTCCAGAAATTCACCCAGTCAATGTGACCACCAAATTTGCTGGCGATACCGATTGGACCTGTAAATGCTTTTTGGGCTTTTAGCTGGCCGGTAAACACTTTGCCTAATGCCTTAGCATTGGCTGAGAACATGGTCCAGGCCTGTGAAGCACCAACAGGAAGCGAACCCATAAAACTGTAGTTCATCCTGCGCTCAGCCGGAAGATCTGGTTTAGGATAAACGCCGATTTGTCCCTGGGCGTTCAATTTAGCCTGGGTCTTGATAACGGAGTTATTTCTTTTTAGCGTAAGCTGAATTTGTTTACCAGGATTACCTTTCAATGCCTTTTGCAGGTCGTCATAATAAGCAATAGGCGTGGCGTTAACCGCAACAATGCTGTCACCCTTTTTTAAACCTGCATTTTGTGCGCCGCTTTTAGGCACTACGGAGTCAACAGTAAACTTAAAGCGAGGAGAGCTGATAAAAGATTCCGGACCGGAGTCAGAAACATCATTCAGAATATTTCCTGGAACAGTGACCGTTGTTGTTGCATTACCACGTTGCACGGTAAGTGTAGTATTACCTAATAATACTTTAGGACTAAGCAGTTCTTCAAAACGCAGAACAGGCTGGCCGTTAACGGCAGTTATCTTATCACCTGCATGCAGGCCTATTTTTTCGCCAATAGGACCTGGTACAATGCCGTATTTCAGTTCTGAATTTGGTGTGTAAGCCTGGCCAAAACGGGCAATAAGCATCCAGAAGATGATAATACCCAGAATAACGTTTACAATAATTCCACCCAGCATCACGATAAGACGCTGCCAGGCCGGTTTAGAACGAAATTCCCAGGGTTGGGGCGGACCGGCCAGTTGCTCAGTATCCATCGATTCGTCGATCATACCGGCAATCTTTACGTAGCCACCAAGTGGTAGCCATCCTATACCATATTCAACGCCCTTATAATTGAACTTCAACAGTTTGATATTCCACGCATCAAAGAACAAGTAGAACTTTTCCACTTTTATACCAAAAGCGCGTGCCGCCAGGAAGTGTCCCAGCTCATGTAAAATTACTAAAATAGAGAGGCCCAGTAACAACTGGCCCACCATGATCACAATACTCATTCTTTATGTTAAAAAAACTAATTGATGTCTTTTACCGACATCTGATTGATAATATTTTGCGCTAATATGCGCGTTTCTTTGTCAGTATTCAAATAATCGTCGAGGGTAGGTTGAGCTTTAAATGCAATCTTTTCCATGCACAAGGCAATAATATCGCTCATCTCTAAAAACCCTACTTCATTGTTCAAAAAACCTGCCACAGCTATTTCATTGGCTGCATTAACAATGCAGGGCATATTACCACCTTTACTGATAGACGCAAAAGCCAGTGAAAGGTTACGAAATGTTTCAATATCGGGTTTCTCAAAGGTAAGATCAGGGGAGCGCATAAAATCAAAACGCTTAAAACTGTTTTGAACCCGACCGGGATAGGTAAGGGCGTACTGGATAGGCAGTTTCATATCGGGCAAACCCATCTGCGCTTTAATGGAACCATCCTGAAACTGCACCATGGAGTGAATAACAGATTGAGGATGAACAACAACTTCAATCTGGCTCAGCTTGAGATCGAAAAGCCATTTAGCCTCAATCACCTCAAGACCCTTATTCATCAACGAAGCCGAATCAATGGTTATTTTGGCGCCCATCACCCAATTTGGATGTTTTAGGGCATCTTCGCGTGTAACCTGTGCTAGTGACGCCCTGGTACGCCCGCGAAATGGTCCTCCAGAAGCGGTGATAATTATTTTTTCAATAATGTTATCTTCTTCTCCCGCAAGACATTGAAAAATAGCCGAATGCTCAGAATCGACTGGTAATAACTTTACATGGTGTTCTTTAGCCAGGGCTGTTACCAGTTCTCCGGCAACAACCAGTGTTTCTTTGTTGGCAAGGGCAATGTCCTTACCAGCCTTAATTGCACAGATGGTGGGCTCAAGGCCTGCAAAGCCGACCATGGCGGTAAGTACAACGTTTATTTGGGGGTCTGTTACAGTTTCTTTTATGGCTTCATGTCCTGCCAGTACTTTTACTTCAGTTTTGGCAAGGGCATCTTTAACGTATTGATATTTGCTTGCATTGCAGATAACAGCGTATGCGGGCTTAAACTTAAGCGCCTGTTCAATAAGCAAATCAGCATTGTTTTGGGCGGTAAGCAAATAAGCATTAAAAAGCTGCGGATTTTCGGCAATTACTTCAAGTGCCTGAGTGCCAATGCTGCCTGTTGAACCTAATATAGCTATATTTTTGGGTGACGTAGAAGAATGCTGCATAGGAATGCTTTATGCAAAATAATTATTTTTTAGGCTTATACGCTTCGTCATTTAAATATACAATGCAGATATAAACTTTAAAGGTATTAATTTATTATGTAGTTTTTTAACTCGTTTGCGATTTTACGGTCATTTGATAAACGCGGAACTTTGTTTTGTCCCCCCAGTTTACCTTGTGATCGCATGTAGTCGATAAAGGCTTCTTTCTTTAGTTTTCGGATAATGAGTGGCTGTAATATATTTCCTTCAATCAGGTCGAAATAATAGATGTTTTTTTGTTGCAGTGCTTTATCTACCTTCATGGCAAAGGCCTGAAGGTCCTTCGGTTCGTTTCCAAACTCAACAAACCATTCATGATAGGGTAGCTCTCCTGTGGGAGGAGTTACTTGGGGAGCTACGGTGAACTCGACAATATCAAGTCCTTCTTCACGCGCCGCTCCTAATAGAGCCTGCTCAACTTCTTCGCCAATTACATGCTCGCCAAAGGCAGAAATGTAATGTTTTATCCTGCCAGTCACCACGATGTTATAAGGATCCCTGGATACGAACTTAATGGTATCGCCGATATTGTATCCCCATAAACCGGCATTGGTGTTCATGATCAATACATAGTTTTTATTAAGCTCAACATCTTTGATGCTAATGCGGGTTGGGTTTTTATCAAAAAACTCGTCAACAGGTATGAACTCGTAGAAAACGCCAGAATCAACCAGCAGTAGTAAACTCTTATCTTTTTGTGAGTTCTGGTAAGCAATAAAGCCTTCAGAAGCGGGATATGTTTCTATCGAGTCGATAGCAAAGCCGATACTTTCCTCCAGGCGTGCGCGATAGGGTTCGTAGTTTACGCCTCCGTATACAAATAGCTTAAAGTTTGGAAAAATGTCTTTGATCTTTTTGCCGCCTGTACGGGCCGAAAGCCGGTCAAAGTACATCTGGCACCATGGTGGTATACCGGAGATGAGACGCATATCCTGCTTGATAGTCTCTTCAACAATGGCGTCAACCTTTTGCTCCCAGTCTTCAATACAGTTGGTCTCATAACTCGGGAGCCGGTTTTTTTGCAGATAACCGGGTACATGGTGGGCCACAATGCCCGACAGCCGGCCGGTATCAATGCCTGCCTTTTTGCTCAGAATTGGGCTGCCCTGCAGAAAGATCAACTTCCCATCCACAAAATCGGCTTTACCGGTTTCATAGATATAGTTGAGCAAGGCGTTCCGTGCGGCCTTTATATGCTCGGGCATGCTTTCTTTAGAAATAGGAATATACTTTACGCCTGAGGTTGTACCCGAAGTTTTAGCCAGATAGGCTGGTTTGCCCGGCCACAGCACGTTTTCTTCGCCATGGGTAACACGTTCTATATAGGTCCGCAGCTCTTCATAGTCGCGAACGGGCACACGTTGCTTAAAGTCCTCGTAGGTCCTGATTTCCGCAAAATGATGGTCGCGACCAAAGGAGGTATCAGCAGCTTTTTGTATGAGCCCTAAAAATGTTTGATGCTGAAGATTAACGGCATTGGTCCGCAGCTTATTAATATCCTTTTGTACCCGGGCAGCGAATACCTTACTTAAAAAAGCCTTAAAGCCCATAATTAAAGGGTTTCTGAAATATCATCGTCCACGTCCTGGTGACTGTAAACCAGCTTACGATAAGCCACAATCAAAATAATATTTACAAAGGGATAGGTAATAATTAACGTTACACCAAATATGCCGCTTACTTCCAGGGCAAAGAAAAATGGTATGGCAATAAACACAATGATAATACCCAGCAGGGCCAGTATTTTTAGGATATTGTCTTTAGTAACAAAAAAACTTTGACTAAGGGATTCAAACGGACCGGAATTATCATCAACGATAAAACAGATGAAAAACATCCACCGCAGGGCCAGATACAGCGCTACAATAAGTTCCACAGTTTGAAATATGTTATCAAAAAGCGGGTAATTGGCAAGCACTCCGCCCGGGCCGGTTAAAAAAATGTTTAAAGCGGCAACAACCAACGCAAGCAACAGATAGATAGATAAATAGCTTAAAACCATCCTTACAGTAGGTATGATCTGCGAAAACTCAAATTCATAATATTCGCTATCAATCAGCGTGAAGATCAGTTTATAAAGGCCAAGAGTGGTATAGGCATTGATAAACATAATCAGGACGGAAATTGCTATTTGGGTGGCAAAGTTCTGCTGGCTGCCAAATACTGTCCACGCGGTACTAACCAACGCAATGATAAAAACAGCAATGGTTGAAAAAACTATGATAGTAACAAAGTTCTTCTTCAGAATATTCCACGATGTTTGAAGTGTTTCTGCTACAGAAAAAGGATGATACATATCTGATTACGATTTCTTTAAAATAACACGCTTCCAAAAATCCTGCATAAAACCAAAACCATAGGCAGTGAGCTGAATGAAAGCAGCAACTATGCTCAAAAATGCAACTTTTGCCGATTTGTTTTTTAACCAGGAGTGAAAAAATATCAACAATGTAAAAATAATCAACATTATATTACATAATATCGATATTCTCCATTGCAAAATATTGACTATCAGTGCGAAGAATAAAAATAGAGTGAACGCCGCCGGGAAGAAATGGACAGCCTTTAAACTTGCCGGGAAAAATTTATAAATGTTGATCCGCGCTCTTCCAAAAAAGTGTAGTTGCTTCCAGAACTGCGGAAAGCTGGTGCGGCGTTTATGATAAACCTTAGCCTCGGGTATCAGCCCAATCTTAAAACCCAGCGAATGGATACGTATGCTGAATTCTATGTCTTCGCCCAGGCGGGTAATAATAAAACCACCTGCTTTTTCCCATACCTGGCGCGAAATGCCCATGTTGAAGCTACGCGGATGAAACTGGCCAATACTTTTTTTATTGCCCCTGATGCCGCCGGTTGTAAAAGGGGAGGTCATGGAGTAACTGATGGCCCTTTGTATTGGTGTAAATGACGGATGCGCATCATCCGGGCCACCATAGGCGTCGAGATAGTCGGTGCTCAGACGTTTTTCTACGTTTTCAAGATAATCAGGCGGGATCAGGCAATCAGAATCAAAGATGATAAAATAATCGCCTTTTGCCCGTGCAAAAGCGTAGTTTCGGGTAAAGCCCTGACCTTCGTTTTCCTTTACAAAATATCGAATGTTTAACTGATCGGAAAAGCTCTTAACAATATCAGCAGCATCTTTTACAGAACCGTCTTCAATCACCATTACCTCAAAATTGCGGTAGGTTTGATGAGTTAAAGTTTCCAGCAGTTCCTTAATTTCCTGCGGGCGGTTGTATAAAGGTATGATGATGGAATAGAACATTCTTTCTGTATAAGCGGATTAGTTGATGTGCGGATATGCAGATGTGCAAATGTGCAAATAAGTTTGAATGTCCAAATGTTCAAATTTTAGATGTGCAAATGAAATCGTCTTTTTCCTTAATCTGCACATCTACACATTTGCACATCCATACACTTTGCACATTGAATTAAATATTTTCCTCAACCTGGTATTTGTTTCTGTCGTGCGAACTGCGGGCAACCAGTTCGGCCACAAATCCGGTGAGGAACAATTGAGAGCCCAGTATAATGGCCACAAGCGCAATATAGAATAAGGGGTTATCTGTTGCGTCTCTGTACTTTTCGTTATGGGCAATATGGTAGAGTTTCTCGGCAATAATCCAAACTGCTATGATCATGCCCACGAGGAAACTGAGCACGCCCATAGTGCCGAAAAAGTGCATGGGCCGTTTGCCAAACTTTCCTACGAAGAATATTGATAGCAGATCTAAAAAACCATTAATAAAGCGGCTCATACCAAATTTGGTTTTGCCATACTTGCGAGCCCGGTGTTCAACTACCTGTTCGCCAATTTTGGTAAAACCTGCCCATTTGGCTATCACCGGTATATAACGGTGCATTTCGCCGTAAACCTCAATGTTTTTAACTACGGCCTTGCGGTACGCTTTTAAACCGCAATTAAAATCATGCAGGTTATTAATGCCCGACATTTTGCGGGTCGCGGCGTTAAAAAATTTGGTTGGTATGGTTTTGCTGAGCGGGTCGTAGCGTTTGGCTTTCCAGCCGGAAACAAGGTCGTACTTTTCTTCCTTGATCTTACGGTAAAGCGCCGGTATTTCGTCGGGGCTATCCTGCAGGTCGGCGTCCATCGTGATCACAACCTCGCCTTCGGCTGCCTCAAAGCCGGTGTTTAAAGCCGCAGACTTGCCATAGTTGCGGCGGAATTTGATACCGCGAATAAGCGGATTATTCTTATTTAAACGACTGATCACATCCCATGAGCTGTCCTTGCTGCCATCGTCAACAAGGATCACCTCATAGCTGAAATTATTTTCGTACATCACCTTGCTTATCCATGCAACAAGCTCGGGTAATGATTCTTCTTCGTCAAAAACGGGTACTACTACTGATATGTCCATTTAATGGTGGGCAACGGACCGGGTTTTAAAACGTCGCGATCCGGAAGCAAAAATATAAAAATCAATAAGATTGCTCAACCCATTAAATTTTATAAAAATCACGATACCATGTAACAAAATTGTTCAAGCCGGTCTCGATGCTGGTATGTGGCTGGTAGCCAAAGTCGCGTTCCAGATCGCTCATGTCGGCATCTGTGCTTAACAGGTCGCCGGGCTGTGGCGGAAGCATATTTTTTAGCGCAGTTTTACCTATCGTTTTTTCCAGTGCCGCAACAAAACTCAGCAGTGGAACAGGTACCGAGTTGCCGATATTGTAAATGCGATAAGGTGCACTTGATGAGGAAGGATCGGGGTGGGTAGCATCCCATGCGGCGTTTGGCGTGGCTGGTTTTTCCAGTACGCGTACTATACCTTCAACAACGTCATCTATATAGGTAAAATCGCGGCGCATATCACCATTGTTATAAATATTGATAGGCTCACCTCTGAAAATAGCATCTGTAAATTTGAAATAAGCCATATCTGGTCTGCCCCAGGGACCATAAACCGCGAAAAAGCGTAGGCCCGTAACGGGCATATTATAAAGATGGCTATAGCTATGCGCCATCATTTCATTGCTTTTTTTACTGGCTGCGTAAAGGCTTACCGGATGGTTGGCCCCGTTGTGCACCGAAAAGGGAGTTTGCTCATTCAAGCCGTAAACGCTCGAACTGCTGGCGAACACCATGTGCTTTATTTGTACCGCCCTGCAGCCTTCCAATATATTGAGAAAGCCCGAGAGATTACCTAATGCGTACTCATGAGGATTGGATATAGAATACCTTACACCAGCCTGGGCAGCTAAATGGCAAACCATGTCGAACCGGTAAGTATTGAACAGGTGTTCCATTTGCAGCCGATCTGCAATGTCAATTTTGATGAACGAATAATTAGGGTAGAGGCTGCTCTTAACCGGAATATTATTAAGCAGGCTGTTCACATCGATGCCGCTGGCCGATAACCTGCCATATTTAAGGTTAACATCGTAACAGTTGTTAATGCAATCAACACCAATTACTTCGTGATGTAAAGCAGCCAAACGTTGCGCTACAAAAAAGCCAATAAAACCCGCCGTACCAGTGACTAAGATTTTCATAGATTAAAAGCTGACTATATTGGTCAATTGGTTAAAGTGCCAAAGTTATATTTTATTTCGTTAGTTCACTGGTTCATTTGTTCACTTGTTCAATAGTTTAGAATATCCAATTATATCAACCAACCTAGTGAGTTATTTACAAATGAACTATTGAACTAATAAACTATTTTTAATTTAAAAACATTATAAAGTACAAATTTGGCGCTGATCAATTGAATTGTGCGATATATTAGCTGAAAATCGACCCTCGTTATGAATGATTTTTTTGCTGCCCGTTCTCAGATGGCGCTCTCGCTCGGTTTCCATATCATATACTCCTGCATCGGGATGACAATGCCTTTCTTTATGGCGCTGTCTCACTATAAGTGGATAAAAACCGGCAATGTTACCTATCGCAACATTACAAGAGCCTGGAGTAAGGGCGTGGCCATATTCTTTGCAACCGGCGCTGTGTCTGGTACCATGTTGTCGTTTGAGCTGGGGTTGTTATGGCCAAATTTTATGAAACATGCAGGGCCTATTTTTGGTATGCCCTTTTCGTTAGAGGGAACGGCGTTCTTCATTGAGGCCATTGCGCTAGGATTTTATTTGTACGGATGGAAAAGGTTTAATCCCTGGTTCCATTGGTTTACTGGCATAGTAGTAGGGGTTAGCGGTGTACTGTCGGGTATTTTGGTGGTTTCCGCAAATGCATGGATGAATAGTCCGGCAGGGTTTAATTTTGTGCATGGCCAGTATTTAAATATCGACCCATGGAAGGCCATGTTTAATAAAGCCTGGTTTGCCGAGTCGTTGCACATGACCATTGGTGCATTTGCTGCAACAGGTTTTGCCGTAGCGGGCGTACATGCGTTGATGGTATTGCGTAAACGAAATGTGGAATTTCATAGCTGCGCATTTCGCATAACGGCTGTGTTCGCTGTTGTTGCTGCTTTATTACAGCCGCTTGCCGGCGATATCGCCGCCAAAAGTGTAGCCCAAAGACAACCGGCTAAGCTTGCCGCGATGGAATCTTATTTTCATACCCAAAATCCTGCTCCTTTTCTGGTAGGCGGTATACCCGATCAGAAGGAGCAGCGTGTTAAATATGGGGTCGAAGTTCCGGGGATGCTTTCGTTTTTGGTACATGACAGTTTTAAAGGCGCTGAAATAAAAGGATTGGATAAAATTCCGCAAAATGAGCAGCCACCTGTTGCTGTGGTACACTTTGCGTTTCAGATCATGATCTGGTTAGGGATGTTCATGAGTCTTATTGCTGTGCTTTATCTTATCGGCGTGTGGAAAAAGAAGGAGTGGCTTAACAAAGAGTGGCTTTTGAAAATGTTTGTGATTGCTACACCGCTTGGCTTCTTAGCCATTGAGGCCGGATGGACGGTGACCGAAGTCGGCCGCCAGCCGTGGATCATCCAGGGCGTGATGCGTACCTCCGAAGCGGTAACGCCAATGCCTTATATCAACTATACTTTTTATTTCTTTACCGCTATTTATGCGTCATTAAGTTTTGTGGTGGTTTTCCTGCTTTACAGGCAAATCAGAATGGTGCCGGTAATTTATGATGTTAAAGAACAACCCGTTTCACTTGCTCATTAGGTTATGCTGTACGTTATCATCGCATTTTTGTGGCTCGCTATTCTGTTGTACCTCGTATTAGGCGGGGCCGACTTTGGAGCCGGTATTGTTGAGCTTTTTACCGCTAAGCCAAACCGACATGTTACCCGCCAGGCTACTTACCAGGCTATCGGGCCAATTTGGGAAGCCAACCACATGTGGCTGGTCATTGCTGTGGTGATTATGTTTGTGGGCTATCCCAGCATATACAGTATGATGTCGGTATATCTTCATATCCCATTGTTGCTGCTGCTCATTGGCATCATTGCTCGCGGAACAGCCTTTGTGTTCCGTAATTACGATGCTGTGGTTGATAACATGCAAAAGGTGTACAATCGTATTTTTCTGTATTCCAGCTTTATTTCGCCGCTGTTCCTGGGTATTATTGCCGCCAGCGTACTATCTGGCCAGATTAATCCCAATGCCCGCACTTTTGCCGATGCCTACATTTACAGCTGGCTTAGTGTGTTTTCTGTAGCTGTAGGATTTTTCACGGTTGCTCTTTGCGGGTTCCTGGCATCAATATACCTGTTAGGTGAAACTAAAGACGCTACTGATAAACACCGTTTTGTGCGTATGGCCATCATCATGAATGTTGTAGCCGTACTATGCGGCGCGGTTGTTTTTATAGCAGCGGACCGGGAAGGCGTCCCACTGGTTAGCTGGATATTCGGCAGTACATTTGGATTGATAGCTGTAATTGCAGCAACCGTTTCGCTTATTGTGCTGTGGTATTTAGTGGCAATAGGCCGCAGCCGCATTCCGCGTATATTAGCGGCGTTCCAGGTCACCATGATCTTGTTTGCTTTATCATTTCGCCATTTTCCAAACTTTGTGATTTTGCATGGCGGCGGCCATTTGTCTTTGCTGAAGGATGCCGCACCCCAAAGTACGCTGGATGCGCTTGGCTGGGCGCTTATTATTGGTAGTTGCTTTATTTTGCCCGCCCTGTTTTACCTGTATTTCAGTTTTGAAAAAAGAAAGGGCGAAATGGATAAGGAAAGAGCCTGAGTGTGTTTTTTTAGAAGTAAATTTCTCTAATATTCCAATTAAACTTTTTGTAAACTTGTTGGTTACTTCTTGCGCGTCCTTAACCAACTATGAATTATACTGCTGGCCATCTAAATTTTGAGCAACTCCTTTCGGTACTTTCTTTAACTAATACGGCGTTTGCGCTGCATGTAACCGAGACTGCCATTATTGAATTTGCAAATGATACCATGCTTAAGATATGGGACAAGGACCGCAGCGTGATCGGCAAGTCGTTAGAAGAAGCATTGCCCGAGTTAAAGGGACAGCCTTTTATAGATATGTTTGCAAGCGTTTGGCGCGAAGGTATTACCATTTCCGGAACCGATACCGCAGCTGACCTTATAGTTGACGGCAAACTGCAAACTTTTTATTTTGACTTTGAATACCGCGCCATAAAGAATAACGATAGTCAGGTTTACTGTATTTTGCACACTGCCACAGACGTTACCGAGCGTGTTTTAAGTGTTCGTCGGGAACAAAGTCTTATGGAAGAACTGCGGGCAGCCAATGAAGAGCTCTCTGCTGCCAATGAAGAACTGTATCATACTAATGAAGAGCTACACGATTCGCAGGACAATTTGAAGCAGCTTTATGAAGAATTAGCTGAAAGTGATGCCCGTTTTCGCAGTATGGTAAGGCAGGCGCCCATCGGTATGTGTATCATCAGGGCGGCCGATCTTTTTGTACAGGAAGTGAATGACGAGTATCTTGAGATGGTAGGCAAACCACGAAGTGAGTTTGAGAAGCAGAGTATTTGGCAGGCTGTACCTGAGGTGGCGGATATTTATGCCCCGGTTATGAACCGCGTAATTGAAACCGGAGAAGCCTTTGTGGCCAAAGAGCATGAGGTAATGCTGATCAGAAACGGGGTGGCAGAAGTTATTTTCGTTGACTTTGTTTACGAACCTATGTTTCAGGATGGCAAGGTAACTGCTGTTATGGTGCTGGTAATTGATGTTTCTGATAAAGTTAAGGCGCGCAAAAGCATTGAAGAGGTTGAAGAGCGGGTACGGTTGGCGGTAGACGCTGCGGAAATGGGAACCTTCGACGCTGATCTGTTGGCCGGGCACATGCTTACGTCGCCCCGTTTTAACCAGATACTTGGTTTAAAAGCAGCACCCCAATGGAGCGAAATATTAGCCATGATTCATCCGGACGACCGGTTAAAGCGTGATCTGGCGCTTGATAAGGCTCTTAAAAATGGAGAGCTGTTTTATGAGGCACGTCTTAAAACTAGTCCAGGCGGCGTACCAAAATGGATAAGGGTGCAGGGCAAGGTTTATTTTAATAGTGAAGGAAAGCCTTACCGTATGCTGGGCACGCTGCTGGATATTACCCATTATAAAAAGCTTGTACAGCAGAAAGATGATTTTATCAGTATAGCAAGCCACGAGCTCAAAACGCCTATCACCAGTCTGAAGGCCTCTCTGCAATTGCTTGAGCGCATGAAGAATAATCCCAATGCAGAGACGCTGCCTAAACTCATCGAGCAATCCACCAAAAGCATGCGCAAGATAAGTGGTCTGGTCGACGATCTGCTTAACGTGAGCCGGACTAACCAAGTGCAGCTTACGCTTAATAAGTCAAATTTTGCGCTTGCCGACGCTATTGAAACTTGCCGTAGCCTGATCAGCGTCGCGGGCGATTATAACTTGATCGTAAAAGGCGATGAAACGCTGCAATTATATGGCGATGAGCGGGCCGTTGATCAGGTGATTGTAAACCTGGTTAATAACGCGGTAAAATATGCGCCTGCCTCAAAGGAAATCATCTTAAGTGTTGAAAATAAAGGCGACTTGGCCAGAATATCCGTAACGGACAGGGGACCCGGTATTTCATCGGACAAAATAGCTCACCTGTTTGACCGGTATTATCAGGCTCAGCCATCCGGCTTTAATAATTCTGGTTTGGGTTTAGGTCTATACATTTGTGCTGACATTATCAAAAGACACGGCGGCCAAATTGGTGTTGATAGCACATTAGGCGAGGGTAGCTCCTTTTGGTTTACGCTTCCGTTTAAAAACTAACCTGCCGTTAGTTAAAATCTATCTGCTTAACCGTATTCCTGATCTCCGGTAAATCTTTTTTATAAGCATCGAGATCCCACTGGATATTCAAGCCTCTCAGATAATCGCTCATGCTTGAGAGTCCGAGGCTTTTACGTCGATGGTCGAGGTTATCCGGGTTTTCAATAGGGTAGATGAGCCTTTTGCCGTTAATATTGATCACCTGGCTACCATAGATCTGATCTTTACCCTGCTTCATGGCCATACGGTCTTCGAGTATGGCGAGGTTCTCAACGGGGATGTCGCCCTTTTTGGCGGCGGCTCTAAACATGGGTAAATATTTTTCCTGTACCGCCACATCAGCATGCTGAATGACCAGAAATATGGTTTCGCAGCCTTTATAGCCCACTTTTTCAACACCCGGCCATCCATATTGGGTTAATATGCTGCTTATTTCTGCTACATTTTTTTGATCCATCTCAGCCACTGCTTTATGCAGTCTGTCCATCTCTTCGGGGCTCACTCTTCTCTGCATAGCCTGGATCAGCTTAAATCTTCCGCCCTGATCTTCGTTATAAATAGTATCCAGGCGTGCCATTAAACGCCGGTCCAATTTAGTACTGTCAATACCCGGTGGTCCGGTCGCTACCGACCGTTCAAGAAATGCCAGCATGAAGATCACAAAAAGGATATATTTCATAAATATGGCGGACAGCTATCGGTAAATATACGTAGCCGAGGTGCATTATTGTTACTTAATAAACCGGAAATAATATTGGGTTCAACTGTTAAAAGCTATCTGTGGTTAATTAACGTCATTTCGCCGATTTATTATTCTGAGTTTAAATTCGTGATTTCCCGAGCATCGTTCACAAAAGTAACAGAAAACTTTGTGCCAAAATTTATTGTTAAACAAGTAAACAGACCAGCATGAATAGATTTTTCAGAGCCATTATTGCAGCCTGGGGAGCGAGCAGGTTAGGCGGAGGTTGCTTATCTACTATTATTATATTTATTATTATTTATAGTTTGCTCGGAAAGTGCAATCATACACGCGGCGCGGATCTGCATAAGGACCCTAAAAAATCAGCGGTTATTTGCAGGATGAGGTAACCCTCCTAAATCCTCCCCCAGGGGGAGGACTTTTGACTGTCACTTTTAAAGTCCAACCAAACCACCGCGGACTTTTATGGTCACTTTTAAAAGGTACAACAGCCTCCTCGGCTTGCGCTCATCTGCGATGAGTGCCTAACTTGGTACAGCGATTGCATCGCGATTTTAGCTGTGCGATACAATCGCGCGCCCATTTTAAGTACGCATTATAAATGCGCGCAATGTAGCCACAGCCGTTATAGCTTCCAACCCATCAGCCTCATTATTTCCTCAAATTCCGGTTGTAAACCCGCCTTAATATCTATCAGATCGCCTGTAACCGGATGCTTAAAGTGTAGCTGCCAGGCATGTAATAACATCGTATTCATCTGCCATTTTTCTGTGAACAGCTTGTTTTGCTTATTGCAGCCATGGGTGCGGTCGCCAATAATAGGGTGGAAAATATGGCTGAAATGCCTCCTGAGTTGATGCATCCGACCGGTTTTGGGCGTCGCCTCTACCAACGAATAACGGGAGGTGGGGTGCTTTCCAAGCGCGACATCAAGCTCGGCGCGCGCGAGGGTGGTGTAAGCGGTAAACGCGTCCTGCATGGTGCCGTTCTCTTTGCTAAGCGCATAATCTATCTCCTCATAGTCTGGCGTATGGCCGCGGACGATGGCGAGGTAATGTTTCTGCACTTCGTTGTTCATAAACTGTTGCTGCATGGCACTTTCGGTCGCTTTATCGAGCGCAAATAGTAGAACGCCTGCGGTCTTGCGGTCAATGCGGTGAGCGGGATAGACATAACGGTTCAGCTGATTGCGCAGTAACTGAAGTGCGAATTCGCTGGTATCTGCAGCTATGCTTGAGCGGTGCACCAGCAAGCCGTGGGGTTTATTGATGGCCACCAAATGTTCGTCGTGGTAAATTATCTCAAGCATTATCTTTTAACTAACGGCGAAAGTAATCATATCAGTTTAAAATGTTTAATTTTAACTAACAGTTACCTAAAGTCCTCAGAAACATTTATGAACAACATTATACCTATAATCAGGTGCAGTGATATTGAGCGTTCTGTTGCCTTTTACATCCATGTACTTGATTTTGAGCTTCCTGATCCCGATCTTTCTTTTAAATATGTGGTATTGACGCGGGAAGGAGCGCGGCTCGACTTGTCTGAACACAAGGGCGACGGCGTTTTCGGTTCGAGAGTGAATATTTTAGTCACGCATATAGATTTGTTATTCCAGAAGCTGTTGAGTAGGGGGCTAGAGCTTCCGGCCAAAAGTGATTCGCCAGTTCATCAGCAGCCTTTTAAGCAAAGCTGGGGTACGACGGACTTTTACGTGGACGATCCAGACAGCAACACCATCCGGTTTATACAGCCTTATCAGTAAAAAAACTAAAAACCAATAAACCTGCTATGAGAACCTTCTTATCCATTATTATTTACCTGTTTACCTTGGGCGCTTTTGCCCAGCAGTTACCCACACGCTGGGACGAGCTTACGGCCATTCAGTTTCCTGAGTCGCTTCAAAAATCAAACGAAACCTGTATTTTACCGATTGGTATACTGGAAAAACATGGTCCGCACTCGCCTATAGGTACTGATCTGATCCATGTACGGGAGATTGCTGCAAGAGTGGTTAAAAACGAGTATGCGGTGGTGTTTCCTGATTATTTTTACGGACAAATCAATGAAGCGCGTCAGCAGCCCGGCACTTTCGCCCTGCCCAGCAATGTGATCTACCCCTTGCTGGAAGCTACCTGCGATGAAATAGCGCGCAATGGTTTTAAAAAGATCATTATTCTTAATGGACACGGCGGTAATCCGGAATTTCTGCACTTCTTTATGCAGTCGTTCCTTAATAAGCGGCATAATTATGTGATTTATCTGTTTGAGCCCGGAAATGATCAGGACTATGCCATGCAGCTTTCAAAATTGCGCAAAACAGATTGGTCTGGTGATTTACATGCCGGCGAGCGTGAAACTTCAACTCTGCTTTACCTCCGGCCTGATCTGATGCATATGGATGTAGCGGCGTCGCAATCCGGCGCGGATCAGAAAAGGTCTGATCTGAAAAATCTGTACACACCAATATGGTGGTACGCATCCTTCCCCAACCATTATGCAGGCGAAGGAGCAAAGGCAACTAAAGAGTTGGGACAGTTTATTGTGGAGCACGAAATAAAAACCTTTACCGAAGCATTGCGCCAGGTTAAGGCCGATACCAAGACGCTTCAGCTGCAAAATGAGTATTACGATAAGGTAGATAAACTTGGCAAAGAGTAAAAGAAGGGCTGCGTTCAACACGATGTTCCTTTGGTTATCGTGCTGTATGCAGCCCGCTTTCATTGTTGTGATATTTTATTTAACGTCTCTCTTGATTTTATTTGCTGTAGCTTTGCCAGGTAAATAGATCTGCAAGCCAAAGAATAAGTTAAGATTGCTGGAGTAGCCTGCATTGCCGAATCCCGCTATACCGTTGTATTTTAGCAGGGTTTCCAGACCAACGTTGGGCGTAACAAAATAGGCAAAGCCCGGACCTACACCAAAATCAAGGCCATTGGTGTGGCCGCCGCCATCGCTTACGTTAACGCCGCCAATGCCTACATTGGCTTCACCAAAAAAACGGCCATGCTTTAAAACCGTCATGTCAGAACCAGCATAGTAGCGTGCAAGAGGGCCAATGCCGTAAGTCACCGTTGTGGCGGAATGCTTGGCCGTTTGTATGCCCAGATTAACGTAGCCACCAAAGGCCAGGTTATCTGCAACAAACCAGGCGGCCTTAGGCGTAATATCGAGGCTAAAGACCTTTGGATCATTTAACCCAAGATTAATGTTCGCGAAGTTGCCGCCCACCATTACGTTGCCCCTTTGAATTTGCGCTTTTGCCGATAATCCAAATGAGATGATTGAAATTAACAATAAATAAGTAGATTTTTTCATGGGAGTTTGTGTTTAAGGTTATTTACTGTGATTAACTATTGGTTAATGATACTGTTTTGATTATGTTTCGATTGTTCGCCGGTATACACAATTGCTCATTAACAGGTGTGTCGTTAATCACTTTTCATGATCATACGCGAATGTTATCAGGAAGAAAATCAGAGGATAAGCTTGCGGATAGATGCCAGTATGATTAGAGCGGCTTTATGCTTTTATCACAAAAAATACCCATTGTGCTGTCAATTGCAGCTCAAATAATAAGCGCGGTAAAATATTATTCAGCTTGTGATAAAGAAAAACCGCCGTCTAATCCACGTGCATTTGCACATAATTAGCCGGCGGTTGTATATGTAAAGTAGGTCTTTATTAAAGACTCTATATGGTATCTAAATATTAACCATTAAGCTCAAGTACGTCAGTTGAATGTGCACGTACCTTTTCGGCTAATGTTACATCTTTGGCTAATGATTGTCCGTAAGACGGGATCATTTCTTTAAGCCTTTGTTGCCACTGTGCTGTTTTGGCTTGGTCTTTAAAGCAGCGCTCAATCAACTGCACCATAATAGGCACAGAGGTAGATGCGCCTGGCGAAGCGCCAAGAAGCGCAGCAATGCTTCCATCGGCAGCGGCAACCACTTCAGTTCCAAACTCCAGTACCCCGCCGCGTTTAGGGTCTTTTTTAATTACCTGTACACGCTGACCGGCAACATCAAGCGTCCAGTCTTGCTTTTTAGCTTCAGGAAAGTAATCGCGTAAAGCTTTCAATCTGTCGTCCTGCGATTGGGTAACCTGACCAATGAGGTAACGGGTTAACGGAATATTGTCAATACCAGCCTTAAGCAACGGACGGATGTTGTTTAATTTGATAGATTTAAACAGGTCCCACAGTGATCCGCGTTTTAAGAAACGGGTTGAAAAACCGGCATAAGGACCAAATAGGAGGGCCTGTTTGCCGTTGATCATCCGGGTGTCCAGGTGCGGTACAGACATTGGAGGCGAACCTACCGAAGCTTTACCGTATACTTTGGCGTGATGACGTTTAATTACATCCGGGTTATTACAAACCAACCATTGCCCGCTTACCGGGAAACCGCCAAAACCTTTGCTTTCTGGTATGCCCGAAGCCTGGAGCAGGTGTAAAGCGCCACCGCCTGCGCCCACAAAAACAAATTTGGCATTTACAGCCTGTTTTTGTCCGCTCAAACGGTTTTTGAATTTTACCGTCCAGTTTTGGTTGCGGCGCTTAAGGTCAACTACCTCATGAGCCAGATGAATGTTTACACCGGGTTGTTGTTTGAGATAGTTGAACAGGTGCACGGTTAAAGCGCCGAAGTTAACATCGGTACCAAGGGCCATACGTGTGGCAGATACCTTTTCGTTAGGATCGCGGCCTTCCATTACCAACGGAATCCATTTATCCAGTAAAGCCTTATCTTCTGAGTATTCCATCCCTTTAAACAGGTGATGGTTTGCCAGCGCATCATGGCGTTTTTTGAGGTATGATACATTTTCATCACCCCAAACAAAACTCATGTGTGGTACGCTGGTAATAAATCCCTTTGGTGCAGGCAAGAAACCTTTCTCAACCAGGAACGACCAAAATTCTTTCGAGATTTCAAACTGTTCGGCAATCTTAATGGCCTTGGTAATATCAATAGTTCCGTCGGGAAGCTGAGGTGTATAATTAAGTTCGCAAAAAGCCGAGTGTCCGGTTCCCGCGTTGTTCATCGCGTCTGAGCTTTCTGCCGCCATAACGTCGAGGCGCTCATAAACTTCAATAGTTAATTTGGGTTGCAGCAGCTTTAGCATTACGCCGAGCGTGGCGCTCATGATACCCGCGCCGATGAGAATTACATCAACTTCTTTGTTTAAGGAATTATCGTTTGTAGCCATTTTTTATTGAACGCTGTAAAGGTACATTCAATCTGATGTTGAATAGAATTTTGTTAAGTATTTCTAAATATGGGATCAACAAAACTATTTTAATACTTTGTTTAAACCACATTGAGGTTCAAAAAATAAACGGGCAAGTTTAATGATTTATTTACAAAAAAGACGCTTTTTAGATATAAAAATTACATCCAAAAAGCGTCTTCAATATTCATTTTATTAATGCACATATTCCTTTAGTACATCTTTGAACGTTTGGCGTATAATGCCCAGTTCTTTGGCGTCGCCTTTTAGCAATGCCTTGCTAAATTGAACCATTTGTTCAAAAGTAATATGCGGCGGAAGCGGCGGCACATTTGGATCGGTTACGGCCTCAATTACGGTAGGCCTGTCGGCAGATAATGCCGCATCCCATGCGGCATCAATTTCATCAGGCTTGGTGATCTTTATACCCTTCAATCCAAGCAGCTCGGCATAGCCAGCATAGTGAAAGTCCATCACGTTCTGTGAACCTTCAAATTCAGGATCACCGTTCATTACCCGTTGCTCCCAGGTTACCATGTTTAGGTCCTGGTTGTTCAGCACAAGGATAATCAGCCGCGGATCAGACCAGCGCTTCCAGTACTTGGTTATGGTGATCATACCGTTTATCCCCAGCATCTGCATAGCACCATCACCTATGATCACAATCGGAACACGGTCCGGATAGGCAAATTTTGCCGCGGTAACGTAGGGTACGCCCGGACACATGGTGGCCAAAGTTCCTGAAAGTGTTGCCATCATGCCTTCACGGATCCGCAGGTTACGGGCGAACCAGCTTGCAGACGAGCCTGAATCGGAAGTAATAATGGCCTTATCGGGCAAACGTGGAGACAATGCCTGCACAACGGCTTGCGGGTTCAGCGGCTCTGCAGATACTTTGGCTTTGGCTTCTACAACTTCCCACCATTCTTTAACGTCTTTCTCAATCTTTTCCCGCCAGGTACGGTCGGTTTTACGTTGGATCAGCGGGATCAGCGCTTGTAGGGTAGCTTTACTGTCGCCTACCAGGTTTACTTCTGTAGGATAACGTAAGCTGAGCATTTTAGGATCAATATCTATCTGTACGGCCCTGGCCTTTCCTTCAGGAGGTAAAAATTCAGAATACGGGAATGCCGTGCCTACCATCAGCAGCGTGTCGCATTCCATCATCAGTTCCCAACTGGCGTTGGTGCCTAATAAACCGATAGCACCTGTTACATAAGGCAGATTATCATCAAGCACAGCACGGCCAAGAAGGGCTTTGGCAACACCGGCACCTAAAAGATCTGCTATCTGTTTTAATTCTTCGGCGGCACCAAGCGCACCGGCTCCGGCCAGTATAGCTACTTTTCCGCCCTCATTGAGCACCGCAGCTGCGCGCTGAAGTTCGGCAGAAGGGGGCACAGGTATATCAACCGCATGCCCGATGCCCGTATGTACACTGCCATGCTTGCGTGGCGGTTCTTCAAAATCAAGTTCCTGTACATCATTAGGCAAAATTACACAGGTAACCGTCCGTTCGGCCTTGGCTATACGGATGGCCCGGTCTATCACATGCCTTGTTTGTGACGGATCGGTGATCATATGAACAAAATTGTGAGCTACATCTTTGAATAGTGAAATCAGGTCAACTTCCTGCTGATAATCTCCGCCCATGGACATGCGCGCCTGCTGGCCAATGATAGCAACGACAGACTGATGGTCCATTTTGGCATCGTATAATCCGTTGAGCATATGAATAGCTCCCGGCCCAGATGTAGAAATACATACGCCCACCTCGCCGGTAAATTTGGAATGCCCGCAAGCCATAAAAGATGCAAGTTCCTCATGGGCTACCTGTATAAAATCAACCTTATCCTGCGCACGGTTTAATGCTTCCATTACCCCATTAATACCATCACCTGGATAACCAAATACCCTGTTGATGCCCCAGGCATGTATGCGTTCTACTATAAAATCACTAACTGATTGGCTCATATCTTTAATGTTTATGTTGTTTTAAATTCATTAACCTGATCCTCAGGTATTTGTTTAAGAGCTATAGTTGATGTGCAGTGCAGTGCTAAACGAAAATTAGTCGGAGTGAAGCTTTTTTACATTCTTCTGGGCTTCACGTGTCCGTTCTTCTGCTTTCTTCTCTTCGTCTTTCTCACTTAACGGCGGTTCGGTATGGGGAGTTTTGGATGGCGCATCCTTTGTGTTCTTGCGCACTTCTTCGCCTTCTGTTTTACTTTTCATGATATTACGTTCATGTACAATTCATTAACTGCCTATCTACCTGAAATGTTTAGGCACGTTGAAATTATTTGACGTACAAAGCGTTAAATAAAGCAGTATTTTTACATCGCCATACGATTTTATAGATGATCAGGAATATTGATGTTGAGGATCTGGTAAGTTTAGACAAGGCTATACCAGTCGTAGATGTACGCACACCTGCGGAGTACGAACAGGCTCACATTTGCGGCGCATTTAATATTCCGTTGTTTAGCAATGAGGAACGTGTACAAGTTGGAACCACCTATAAACAAGTAGGGAGGGAAGAAGCCATTTTGCTTGGCTTTGACCTCACGGGCAATAAATGGTCCGGCTTTATTAAAACAGCGCTTGAGCTGGCGCCTGATAAAAAGGTAGCCCTTCATTGCTGGCGCGGCGGTATGCGTAGCGGAGCCATGGCCTGGGCCTTAAACCTGTATGGCTTTGATGTTTACCTGCTTAACGGAGGCTATAAAAGCTACAGGCGTTGGGTGCTGGAACAATTTAGCCAGCCATATCCGTTAAATGTAATCGGAGGAATGACGGGCTCCGGTAAAACCACTATTCTGCATGAGTTAAAGCGCAAGGGGGAGCAGGTTGTTGATCTGGAAGATCTGGCGCAACACCTCGGATCAAGCTATGGCACGCTGAACAAACTGGTACAACCCAGCCAGGAGTATTTTGAAAACCAACTTGCCACCGTACTTTACAATCTGGATAAAAGCAAACCCATTTGGATAGAAGATGAAAGCTTGAACATTGGCAAGCGGTTTATTCCAAAGCCAATTTTTCTGCAAATGAGGGAGGCAACAGTTTTTAGTATTAACATCCCTGTTGAAGAGCGGGTGCAGTTGCTGGCTGAGCAGTATGGCGTGTTGAATAAGGACTTCTTAGTTGAATGCACCGAACGAATCTGGAAAAGGCTGGGACCCGAACAAACCAAAAATGCGGTGCTTGCCATACGGGAAGACAGAATGGCGGATTTTGTGCGAATTGTATTAGTTTATTATGATAAAACTTACCGTACAGGTTTGAAAGGACGTACACCTGAATCAATTATTGATATTGAATCGCGTGACACAAACGGGGCTCTCAATGCAAATTTAATATTGGAAAAATGGCAATCATTACAGATACAGTTGAACCATTAATGGATTATAAAGAAGTTAAGTTAACACAATATTCTCATGGCGCGGGCTGTGGTTGTAAGATCAGTCCGGCAGTATTGGATAAGATCTTGCATTCGCCGGTGCAGTACCAGCCCGACGCCCGTTTGCTGGTAGGCAATGACAAGCGTGATGACGCAGCTGTTTACGACCTGCACAACGGTACGGCCCTAATCTCAACTACCGATTTTTTTATGCCCATTGTAGACGATGCCTTTGATTTTGGCCGTATTGCTTCTGCAAACGCCATTAGCGATGTTTATGCCATGGGAGGGAAGCCTGTTTTAGCTATCGCTATATTAGGTTGGCCCATCAATACATTAGCTCCGGAGATAGCCCAGAAAGTGCTGGAAGGTGCGCGTTATATTTGTGCTGAAGCCGGAATATCACTAGCCGGAGGGCACAGCATCGATTGCCCTGAGCCGGTGTTCGGGCTATCGGTTAACGGAATTGTTGGCAACGATGAACTCAAACAAAACTCTACAGCTACGGAAGGATGTCTGCTTTACTTAACCAAATCGTTAGGGGTAGGCATATTGACCACCGCCCAGAAGCGCGGCCTCCTCAAACCAGAACATGGGCAGTTGGCATTCGACAGCATGATTAAACTGAATAAGGCAGGTGCCGTTTTTGGCAAATTGCCGTATGTAAAGGCGATGACTGATGTTACCGGTTTCGGCCTGCTGGGGCATCTTACCGAAATGTGTGAAGGCAGCGGTGTAAAAGCCGTTATTGATTTTGACAAGGTGCCTGCCATGGACGCTATAGCTGTTTATTTAGAGCAAAAATGCGTCCCGGGAGGTACAAATCGTAACTGGGCAAGCTACGGACACAAAATTGACGCTATTACTGATACCCAGCGCGAAATCCTTGCTGATCCGCAAACCAGTGGTGGATTGTTAGTAGCTGTGGAAGCGCAACATCAGGCCGAATTTGAAGAAATATTAAAGGCGAATGGGTTTACCGGGAAGAATGCGTTGCCATTCGGCAGGTTAGAAGCCTACAGTGATGGGCCTTATATCTCTGTGCGGTAGGTATTTCTGTTTTTTTTTGACGGCCTTGGCTCTGTTAACGAATTGCTGAGCCAGGGCTTGTCTACTTCAAATACAGGAAAGCTATATCTATTCAGTTCTTAAACACTGTACGGGATTGCTTAGTGCTGCTTTGATTGATTGGTAACTGATGGTTAGTAAAGCGGTTGCTATAGCAGCAACTCCAGCAGCTGCAAAAATCCACCAGTTTAATTCTATCCTGTAGGCGTAGTTATTAAGCCAGTTGTTCATGCCATACCAGGCCACAGGAAAAGCGATAACCAAAGATAAGACAACCAGTTTGACAAAATCTTTCATTAGCATTCCAGTTAAACCTAATACACTTGCTCCAAGCACCCGCCTTACACCAATCTCTTTAATACGTCTTTGCGTTGCAAACGCAGCCAGGCCGAATAATCCAAGGCAGGAAATAATGATGGATATAATCGAAAATGTATTAAGCAGTATCTCCATACGCTGCTCTGCTAAATACATTTTGGATAGATCCTCATCTACGAAGCCGTAAGTAAATGGGGCGTTTGGATAAACATCCTTAAATACTTCTTTTAACATGGTAATAAAAGGTTGTGGTTTTTGAGGCGTAGTTCTCAAAACCAAATACCCTCCCTGGTTAGTATGTTTCATTATCAGCGGTTCAATCGGCTGCTGAACCGGCTTGAAATTAAAATCTTTTACTACCCCAATGATGTACCCTTCATGCCCATTGCTGCTGATCTTCTGCCCAATTGCGTTTGCCGTTGTCATCCCCATCTGCTTAACAGCTCTTTCATTTAAAACGTAGTTATTATCATCGCTTGGGATTTGGTCGTCGAAGCTCCGACCAGCTAATAAGTGCATACCAAAAGTTTTGATAAACCTTCCGTCGATACCTATATGCGGAAACAGGATCTGCTGGCGCGGATCTTTGCCGATCCAGTTTACATTATTGGTTGCGGAAGTTACATTGGTAGGCAGATGATCTACCAATGTGTAATCTGTAATGTAAGGCCGTTGAATCAAAGATGCCTTTAAAGCTTCATAATTGTTTCTAAGGTCACCGATCTTGGGCATCTCTATATACATCAGGTTTCGTTTATTAAAGCCGATGTCCCTGTTCTTAATAAATCTGAGCTGATAATTGACCACGATTGTACTAACGATTAAAACCACCGCGATAGCGAATTGGAATGTTACCAGTCCGTTTCTTAAATACGATTTTCCGCCTGCTGTAATTTTTAATCCTTTCAATACTTTAGCAGGATTAAAGGCCGACAGGAAGAACGCTGGGTAACTTCCTGAAACAATGCCCACTATTACAGCTAATCCCAGCAACTGGACTATGAGCTTTATGCTTGAAAAATCAACTGTAATTGCTTTGCCGGCCAACTGATTAAATAACGGGAGAAGCAGCCAGGCCAGCGTACAGCCTATTATCAGTGAACAAAGTGCCACAAGCATGGATTCGGTCATAAACTGTACGATAAGTTGACCGCGTAATGCGCCAATTGTTTTGCGTAGTCCCACCTCTTTTGCGCGCTGGCTTCCAAGAGCGGTATATAAATTCATAAAATTGATGCATGCAAGCAACAAAATAAATAGGGCAACCATGAAAAATATGGTCACATACTGAATATTCCCCTGGCCGTCCACGTCTAAAGTTAGACGGGAGTGCAGATGAATGTCTGTAAGCGGTTGGAGTGTATAGCTGCATTTAGTATCAGACTTATTATTTGCTTTATAAATTGCATCAATCCGTTTTTCCAGCTTTTTTAAAGATGCATCTGTAACATTGAAGTGATTGCTTAACCTGATGTAGCTGTAGCATGCGAAATTGTCCCAAACCTGCCCATTATCTCTATTATACAAATCAATAGGCAACAACAGCCCAAATTGCAAATGCGAGTTATGCGGAATATTCTTTAAAATTCCGGTTACCTGGTAGTTATGGCCGTTAATGTCGTTGTCTACGTGGATCATCCTACCCACGGCATTGCTTGTCCCGAAATATTTGATAGCGGTTTCCTCCGTCAGTACCACGCCGTCGGGACGATTAAGTACGCTTGCTCTTTGACCGTCTAAAAGCGGATAATTGAATATTTGAAGAAAGTTGGGGTCGGCGTAAAGAAGGTTCTTTTCAGCAAATTTCCGGTTGCCGATAGCAACATTTGCGGAGATAGGTACTACTCTTGTCACCGCTTGTATACCGGGAATCTGTTGTTTAATTGCCGGTAATATTGGCGGTGGGGTGACCGCCGCAGGAGTTCCGGCTATATCAGCCGTTAACCGGTACATTTTTCCGGCATCAGGATTGAATTTATCATAGCTTGTTTCATCCTGAACCCATAATAAAATAAGAATACTGCAAGCCATACCTGTGGCTAAACCAAACACGTTCAGGAAGGTAAATGACTTAAACCTGCCGAGACTGCGGATAGCGGTGGTTAAATAGTTTTTAAGCATTGGCGACGAGTGTTGACTGAATAAGACGAAAGTTGTGCCAGTTGTGTAGTTGGTTAATACACAGATGAATAAATACTTGTCGTTACACTCAGGTGTTCGATAGCGAACGATCCATGTACGCTTTTAATATGCGCCGCCCTGATTAAAAATAAAGGAAGACTTTTACCTGTTTGGGTAAATATTAAGCTTTCTTCCGCTTTTTGGAGGGCTGAGCTTTGCTGTTATATTGCAGGGCCAGGTTTATCCAATAGTCGAAATCTTTTTGGTTTTTCAGCACATCCTCGTGCACAAACACATAACCCTTCATGGTTTGATTACCTTTGATCATCGGCTTTACCCCGGGCATTTCAGCAACTTCCTCCTGTAAATCCGGGTCGATCCGGCAAAGTAACTCCTCCGACTCCACACCAAAGCACAGTTTTCCATTCAGCATAAAGCCAACACCGCCAAACATCTTTTTCTCCTCCACATTAGGCAGATCAGCCAGCGCCTCTCTTACACGATTGGTCAATTCATCATTATAAGCCATATACTAAGGTAGCTTATTTGTTCATTTGTCTTGAACTCGAATTTATGGAATTAAAGAATTGACAGAATTTTTCCTTGACGGCGGCTAAACTGATGAACTAATGAACCAATGACCCCTCACAAGTTCAGTTGTCTTGAACTGACTTTGTGGAATTAGAGAATTGGCACAGTTTGGTTTGGCCGAAGCTACACTAATGAACTACTGAACCAATGAACCATCCACAAAAATTCCCCCTTCAGGGGGTTAGGGGGTTAGTGGTTTTTCCTATCTTCGCCCTGATGGATACGCCAAAAACTTTACCTGTACTTAACGATGTGGAATTGCGTGTGTTAGGCTCGCTGATGGAGAAAAGCCGGACCACGCCCGAATATTATCCGATGACGCTCAATGCCTTAACATTGGCCTGCAATCAGAAATCGTCCAGAAGGCCTGTTGTTCAATATGACGAGCAGACGGTAATTATGGCGCTCGATACGCTGAAGCGTCAGGGATTAATATCCACCGTTGTTGGTGGTGGCAGCAGGGTGGTAAAGTACAAACATAACTTTGCCATTGCGTATCCGGTTATACCTGCCGAGCTTGCCGTTATTTGTTTGCTCATTCTTCGTGGTGCGCTAACACCGGGAGAGATTAACTCCAACGCCGGCCGGCTTTGGGAATTTGAGTCGATAGAGGAGGTGCAGTCGGTACTGGAAAAGCTGGCTGATCCTGAAATGCCTTATGTACAAGCCCTGCCACGACGCACGGGTCAGAAAGAAGTACGCTACGTACACCTTTTAGGCGGCACACCGGTGATACCTGATGACGACGCCCCGGAAGAACCTGCACGGAGATCGGTTAGCGATCTGGAAGCCAGACTCAGCAAAGTAGAACAAGAGCTTGCAGAATTAAAGGAGGCGTTTGATAAGCTGATGAAAGAGCTGATGTAGTCGTCTGCTTCTTACGCTAATTTTTATAGAATATTGCTGTAGCACTTATGCTTTTGCTGGCGTACAGGTAATATAACCTTAGGCCAATGAAACCAAATCTGTTTCTAACCATCCTGACCGTGCTTTGCAGCCTGATGGCGGCTTGCTCCAAAGATAACGATGCAGCAACGATCAAAGGCAAGTGGAGGGTTGTAAGCGATAGCATTGCGGTCGACTTCCCTCAATCCAAACACGAGACCTATAAAGGTGTTCCGGGTGATTATTTTGATTTTAGGAACAATGGGAAAGTGTATATCAAAGAAGGGCCTGTTTTTGATACGTTAAACTACGCTTTAATCTCTGACCACTCTATTAAAATACAGGGATTTGGGTGGAACCTAAACGGCGTGCAAACGCCCAGCATTGTTAAGCACACTTCTCCAAATTCGATTAATATCACAACCGAACCGGGTGTTATTACTCCCGAAGGTCCCCGTTTTCGCTCGGTTAATTTAGTTCGTTAAGTGTAAAAGGTAGGTGGTTGTTATTTTAATAACGCTTGGTTATAGAATAACATCTTCGTTATCTTTGAGCTATGTTCGATTTTCGCCTCCAGGTCTTTCATACCGTTGCTACCCGCCTTAGCTTTACCAAAGCTGCCAACGAACTTTATATTACCCAACCGGCCGTAACCCGGCACATCCGCGAACTGGAATCACACTTTAAGAGTAGTTTGTTTGAACGGAGCGGCAATAGTAAAGTTATCCTCACGCCGGCGGGTAAAATGCTTTTGAAGCATACGGAGCAACTGTTGAAGGATTATCGCCAGCTCGAATACGATATGAACCTGCTTAATGAAGCTCACACCGGTGTTTTGAAGATAGGCGCAAGCACTACGGTAGCCCCTTATATTATTCCGAGGATCTTGGCCGCCTTTCATCAAAACTATAACCAGGTAAAGGTGAACCTTCTTACGGGAAATACAGAACAGGTTGAACAGGCGATTTTGAATGGCGAAATTCAGCTGGGTGTGGTGGAGGGTCGAACGCGCAGTCCGCAGATCAGGTACCAGGAGTATATGCGGGATGAACTTGTGCTTGTTTGTAGCGCAACTAATACTGTGGTAAAAGGAGATACTATCAAACCTGCCGACCTGTTAAAATATCCGCTGGTTATGCGTGAACCCGGTTCGGGAACACTGGAGGTAATTGACCACGCCTTGCGGGCACATGGAATCAAGATTGGCGACCTGAATGTGGAAATGCAGCTGGGAAGTACAGAAAGCATTAAGTTGTATATGCTCCAAAGTGATTGCCTGGCTTTTATTTCCATCCACGCCATCGCTAAGGAACTTAAAAATCAGGAGTGCCGCATTGTTGACGTAAAAGGCCTCACCGTGGAGCGTATGTTGTTCATCATTCAGCAGCAGGGGCAGCCGGAACCATTAACTGAGTTGTTGCTAAAGTTTATGGTTAAGTTTAAGTTTTGATAACAAATGGTTATGAATAATGAGAAACTGTGATGAAAATAGGGTTGAGGAATAAGACACCTTTGTTCCATAAACTCATTCATCATGGCAACAAAACAAATAGCAGCTAACGCCCCTCGCACATTATTCCATGTAGGCGGCAACACGCAGAAACTTATATTTACGCTGGGTATGCTGGTTTGTCTGTTCTCGTTTGCTGGTCCGGCGCTCGCATTGCTGTTAGGAATAGCGATAGCGCAGTTAACCGGCCATCCATTTTTACATCTTAATCATAAAGCTACCCATATTTTATTGCAGCTCTCCGTTGTCGGGCTCGGATTCGGTATGAATATGCATACTGCGATGGAAACCGGCAGGCAGGGTATCTTATTGACCGTAGTTTTTATTTGCGGCACGCTGTTGTTGGGCTATCTGCTCGCCTCAGGCCTAAAAATAGAAAGGAAAACATCTTACCTTATTGCCGCCGGAACGGCTATTTGCGGAGGCAGTGCTATAGCTGCTATATCTCCGGTGATTAAAGCCGAAGAAAAGCAGATTTCCGTAGCGCTTGGCTGTGTGTTTGTACTCAATGCTGTAGCCTTGTTTGTTTTTCCGCCAATTGGACACTATTTTCATTTGTCACAAACACAGTTTGGCTTATGGTGCGCCATTGCCATTCATGATACCAGTTCTGTAATAGGGGCAGCGTCAAAATATGGCGCCCACGCGCTTGAGATAGCAACTACTGTTAAGCTTACCCGTGCTTTGTGGATCATTCCTGTCGCTTTTATTTCTGCTTTCCTTTTTAACAATCAGTCAAAGCAGGTAAAGCTGCCTTATTTTATCGGTTTGTTTGTACTGACCATGCTGTTCAATACCTGGTTCCCATTCCCAGCTTTTAACGCAACTATAGTACACGTTTCCAAGATAGGCTTAGTGGTTACCTTATTTCTTATCGGATCAGGGCTGTCACCTGCGGTATTGAAAAACGTCGGGGTAAAACCACTACTCATGGGCGTCATTTTGTGGACGGCCGTTTCGGTGATTAGCCTGTTGTCGGTCATGATGATAGCCAAATAACTGCTATCCGGTTATAACATTTTTTCATTGTCAAGGCGAGCTAAACGATTAGCTCGCCTCTAATAGTTTCTTCATGCTGTCCAGTACCATGCCCCAATTCTGTTTCATGTGTTCCTGGCCTTCCTCGTTATCGATATTGTCCTGCTCAATAGATACAATTGTGCCCGTGCCGTCAGGTTCAACGCGGTAGATTACATTGGCATAATTTTCTGGTTTATCTTCCTTGCCGCTCATGCCGCTGAAATAGGTGGTGTGCAGCAAACGGTCTGGAATAATTTCGATAATAGTGCCTTTATCGGTGTAGGCCTTGCCGTTCCACTCGCCCGAGTAAGTAATAGGGCTTCCCTTTTTCCAGTCGGATGAGGCATTAGTGCCAAAGAGGTATTGTTTGATCTGGGCAGGATCGGTAAGTGCTTGCCAAACTTTACTTACCGGGGCGTTGATTTCCTGCTTTACAAATACGGATAGTTTGTTCATAAGTAGTTTTCAAAGGTTTATACTGAAATAATAGCGAAAGCATCCTGGCTTCATTCAAAGCTATCTAAATCTTTAGAAATAGTCAATTGATCATGGGCAATAATCACTTTCCCAGGCTTATTAAAAGTAAATGTCTCTGTAGCTCTTTGTGCCTTCTTAGTGTCCTCCGTGGTTAATTTTAACCACCAAGAGCGCAAGGCAGCCCCAAGAACGCAGAGTTATTCTACTGCGTTGCTTATGATAACATCGTATAATTCCTTGCTTAATTCTTATAAAAAATAAAGTGTTTAGGCTGATACATTTGCTATTGACCTATAAACTGAATTTCTGTAAGAAATTATCCGGCTAATAGTGTTGAAAGTATCATTGTCGAAATGAAGGCCAGATAGGTAAACCAAAAATAATCTATGTCTAAGCAAATTATATTAAAAGGAATAACGTGGAATCATAGCCGCGGTTTTGTACCTATGACGGCAACAGCTCAACGGTTTTCTGAGCTGAACGCCGGAGTGGAAATTGTGTGGGAAAAACGCTCGCTGCAGCAATTCGCCGACCTCTCTATCGAACAACTCGCTCAAAGATATGACCTGTTGGTTATTGATCATCCATGGGCCGGTTTTGCGGCACGCACTCGTACTATTTTGCCTTTTGACGAATTTCTTTCTGCCGATTTTCTAAAGGATCAGGCTGATAATACAGTAGGACATTCATACGAAAGCTATAATTTCAATGACCAGCAATGGGCGTTACCTATTGATGCCGCTACCCCTGTAGCAGCCGCACGCCCCGATCTGCTAACCGCGCATGGTACGTCTTTACCCTCTACTTACGACGAAGTGATCGATCTGGCGAAACGTGGCCTTGTTGCTTGTCCGCTTATACCCATCGATGCACTGATGACCTTTTATACGTTCTGCTGCTCACTCGGCGAAGATCCCTTCATCAATGGTGAAGAGGTGGCAAGTACGGAAGTTGGGGTAGAGGCGCTTCGACGATACCGCGAACTGGCGCAACTGGTTGATCCCGCTTGTTTTATGTACAATCCCATCAAAGTTTATGAGCGTATGACACTTACCGACGATATAGCTTATTGTCCTTTTGCTTACGGTTATTCAAACTATTCGCGCAATGGTTACGCGCGCCGCGTACTCCATTTTCATGACATGGTGACTCTTAACGGCGAAACCAATTTACGCTCTACACTGGGCGGAACTGGTTTGGCTGTTTCGGCTAACTGCGCACATGTTGACATGGCTATGCGCTATGCTGAATATGTGGCTTCTCCTGCTTGCCAGGAAGGTTTATACACCGACAACGGCGGTCAGCCGGGCCATTTAAAGGCTTGGGAAAGCGAAGCTACTAACAGCATCACCCACAACTATTTCAAAAATACTTTACCGGCATTGCAACGGGCTTTTCTGCGCCCTCGGTATGATGGCTCAATGTATTTCCAGGATAACGGGGGAGATATTGTTCGCGACTACCTGATGCATGGTGGAAAAGAGATTGATGTGCTCGGGCAATTGAATAAATTATATAAAGAATCAAAAGGGAAGGTGCATGCATAAGCCGCTGGAAGGATTGTTGGTGCTGGAATTTAGCCAGTTTATGGCCGGCCCTACAGCTGGATTAAGATTGGCCGATCTTGGCGCGCGTGTGATCAAAATAGAACGCCCTGTTAAAGGCGAAGCTGGCAGGCAGATCGCTATACGCAATATTTTTGTTAATGGCGACAGTCTTGTTTTTCATACCATCAACCGCAATAAAGAGTCGTACGCCGCCGATCTGAAAGATCCGGCCGACCTGGAGCGTGTAAAGAAACTGATTGTGCAGGCTGATGTGATGACGCATAATTTCAGACCCGGTGTAATGGAAAAGATCGGCCTGGATTACGAGAAGGTGAAAGCCATCAACCCTAAAATAGTTTATGGCGTAGTTACGGGTTACGGAAGCAAAGGCCCCTGGGCTTTACGGCCCGGCCAGGATCTGCTTATCCAATCCATTTCCGGACTAACTTATCTCTCGGACACCGCAAACGCCGGTCCGGTTCCGTTTGGTTTAGCGGTTGCTGATATTATGTGCGGATCACATCTGGCACAAGGTATTTTGGCGGCGCTGATTAAAAGGGCTAAAACCCAGCAAGGCGTACTGGTAGAAGTGAGCCTCCTGGAATCTGTACTTGACCTGCAGTTCGAAGTAATTACCACTTATCTGAATGATGGAGGTCAAATACCGCAGCGCAGCAATGTTAAAGGCACTGGACATCCGTATCTGAGCGCGCCTTATGGCATTTATCAAACGGCGGACGGTTATTTGGCCTTAGCCATGGGTGATCTGCACCATATAGGTAACACTATCGGGACCGATCTTACTGCTTATCCCCACCGTTCTGAATGGTTTAGTAAGCGCGATGAGATCATGGCACTTATCGCCGTTCAATTGAAAAATAAAACAACCAGTGCCTGGCTCGATATTTTGGAGCCTGCAGGCATCTGGAGTTCTGATATATTGACTTACGCCCAAAGTCTTGAGCATGATGCTTTTAAAGCTTTAAGTATTAAGCAAGAAGTAACCTTGCCCGATGGTAAAGAATTAAGCACTACACGCTGTCCGATCAGGATAGATCATCAGCGGCTTTACTCGGCCATTCCTGCGCCGCGTCCCGGTGCACAAACGGATTTGATTAATCAACAATTTAACCTGGTGTAAGTATGAGACCGCTTGAAGATTATTTGGTTGTTGATTTTAGCCAATTCCTTTCCGGCCCCTCAGCCGGGTTGCGCCTCGCTGATCTGGGTGCGCGCGTGATCAAAATAGAACGCCCTGAAACAGGTGATATTTGCAGGCATCTGTATACCTCAAATGTGATCATGAACGGTGAATCGTCCGTGTTTCATGCCATCAATCGCAATAAAGAAAGCTTTACAGCCGACCTGAAAAATGAAGCAGACCGCCAGCAGGTGTTGGAACTGATCAAAAAAGCCGATGTGGTAATGCACAACTACAGGCCGGGCGTAATGGAAAGGCTAGGCTTTGACTATGAAAGCGTAAAAGCCATAAATCCAACTGTTATTTATGGCGAAATATCCGGCTATGGGGATGAAGGTCCCTGGAAAGACAAACCTGGACAGGACCTGTTGCTGCAATCGCTAACCGGCCTTACCTGGTTATCCGGCAATGCCGGCGGGCCAGTTCCAATGGGGCTTTCCATTATTGATATGCTGGCCGGTACGCACCTAACGCAGGGCATTTTAGCCTGTTTGCTCCGCCGCACCATAAAGGGTGAAGGCGCTTTAGTGCAGGTAAGCATGATGGAGTCGGCCTATGATTTACAGTTTGAAGCAATAACTACCTACTATTACGACGGGCAGTTGCCTCAACGCTCTGAAAAGAATAATGCACACGCTTACCTGGGCGCACCCTACGGTATTTATAAAACTGCTGATGGCTACATGGCTTTGGCCATGGGATCAATACCGCAGCTGGCTCAGTTGCTGCAATGTGAGGCTTTGTCGCCTTATACAGACGGAGCTTCTGCTTTCCATCAGCGTGATGAAATAAAGGGTATTCTGGTGGCCCATCTCCAAACAGCTACTACACAAAAATGGCTCAGTATTTTACAGCCAGCTGATATATGGTGTGCTGAAGTGCTCAACTGGAAAGAGCTGATGCAAAGCGAGGGCTTTAAGACCTTGGAAATGATACAAGAAGTGACCATGGAAGACGGCTATCAATACCGTACCACGCGTTGCCCTGTCCGGATTGATGGCGAGCTGCTCACATCGTCCAAAGGTTCGCCTAAACTGGGTCAAAATACCGAATCGATTTTAAACGAACTGAGTGCAAAGGCATGAACAGGGAAGAAGTAATAAAAATTGCTGTCAGGAAGTTTGGCCCGTTTGAAACTGCCCTGCAAAAGCTGTGGGACGGCTATTGCGCCGAAACCGGTTGCACCCTCCGCGCGGAAATGGTGCCGATGGACCTTGAGCTTTTGTATGAAACAATCATTGCTCATAAAGGCCTGCAAAACGGTGATTGGGATATTGCGCATGTGGTAACCGATTGGCTGTTTGAAGCCTGGTCTAACGGCTTACTGGAAAACCTGCAGCCATACATCGCTAACAATCCTCCCGAAAGCTACCCTAAGGGCTGGAGTGAATCGTTGCTTGGCGCACAATCGTTTGATAACGGCATTGCAGGCTTGCCTTTTCATGATGGTCCTGAATGCCTCATCTACCGGAAAGATCTTTTTGAATCGCCGGAAGAACAGCAGGCTTATCAGCAATTACATGGTAAACCATTAAAGGTTCCTCAAACCTGGGAAGAATTTTTAACAGTGGCCCGTTTTTTTACCCGGTCCGAGCAAAATCTTTATGGAACCGTATTTGCCGGTTACCCCGACGGACACAATACCGTTTTTGATTTTGTATTGCAACTGTGGACCCGGGGCGGAAAGCTGACCAGCGAAGACGGAAATATTAACATCAATACCAAAGAGGCAGCAGAAGGCATTGAATATTATAGAAACATCATAACCGATGCTTCCGCAACCCATCCGGGCTCAAAGGACTACGAATCGGTACAAATGGGAATGGCCTTTGCACGGGGAGAAGTGGCCATGATGGTAAACTGGTTTGGCTTTGCCTCCATGTGCGAGGTACTGGCCGAATCAGCTGTAAAAGGTAAGGTTGATATCAGCACCATACCTTCAAATCAGGGTGCGGAATCGGCATCGCTCAATGTGTACTGGTTATATACCATCGGCGCAGGCAGCCCACACAAGAATGTCGCCCATGATTTTCTGCGCTATGCCGTAAATCAGCCTAACGACAAATTGCTTACTATGGAAGGCGGCATAGGATGCCGTATCTCTACCTGGAAAGACGAAGAAGTAAACAAACTGATTCCTTATTATCATAAGCTGGAAGATCTGCATAAAGTAGCCCAATCGCTTCCGCAAAAGCATAACTGGGCGCAGATAGCTGCCATTATTGATGAGGTGGTTTTATCCGCCATTAATACAAACGTTTCTGCCGAACAACTCTTAACGGAAGGTCAGAAAAAAATAGATCAGTTAACATTAGCTCCAACACATGCAAATTCCATATAAACAGATATTACCGGCAAAACCGCTGCCCATCATCATCATCGGTGCGGGAGGGATTGTGAACGATGCTCATTTACCGGCTTATCAAAAAGCGGGTTTTACGGTTTGGGGTATTACCAACCGCACACGCAGCAGAGCCGAGCAGCTTGCTGAAAAATTTGGTATTCCAAACGTGTTCGACAGCGTGGCTGACGCCGTAGCTCAGGCCCCGGCCGATGCTGTTTATGACATCACCATCATGCCAGAAAAGTTTGTGGAAACACTTGAACAGCTTCCCGATGGGGCTGGCGTGCTGATCCAAAAACCGATGGGCGATTATTACTGGCAAAGCAAAGAAATTCTGGAAGTATGCCGTCGCAAAAATCTGGCTGCCGCCATTAACTGTCAGCTGCGTTTTGCGCCTTTTGTAAACGCTGCCCGGTATATGATTGAGCAAGGGCTGATTGGGACTTTGTATGATATGGAGGTACGGGTTACGTTGGAAACGCCATGGCACCTGTTCCCTTTTGTAATGGTGCATCCACGCTTGGAGATTCAATATCATAGTATTCATTATATCGACCTGATCCGCTCATTTTTGGGTGATCCATATAGCGTAATGGCTAAAACGCTTAAACACCCGGCTAAAGAACTGTCTTCAAGCCGGTCGACTATTTTGTTTGACTATGGCGATACCATGCACGCTGTGATCAATACCAATCACGACCATTCTTTCGGTTCGCATAACCAGGAAAGTTTTATTAAGTGGGAGGGGACCAAAGGCGCTATTAAGGCCCGCATGGGGCTGTTGATGAACTATCCGGACGGCGTGCCTGATAAGTTTGAATATTGCCTTGTGGAAGAAGGTAAGCAGCCCGAATGGAAGGAAGTACAGCTGGAAGGTTCTTGGTTTCCGGATGCATTTATCGGTACCATGTCAAGCCTGATGCGCTATAAAAATGGCGAGACCGACGTTTTGCCAACCAGCGTAGAAGACGTAATTAAAACCATGGCGGTAGTAGAGAGCGCTTACCAGTCGAGCGATCAGGGCGGCGTACGCGTTGCGGACAAATTAAACGAATTGATACAGGCATAAAGAGCAAGCTGAAAAATAAACTCATGTATTTTAAATCCACTTTTTTTGAAGATTATAACGTAGGGGATAAGCGTGTTACCCTGGGCAGAACAATAACCGAAACTGATTTTGTGGTGCATGCCGGCCATACCGGCGATTTCTTTCCGCATCACCTGGATGCAGAATGGTGCAAAACTCAGCCATTTAAACAACGGATAGCCCACGGCACCATGATCTTCAGCATTGGCATCGGCTTAACCGCGTCAGAAATTAATCCCGAAGCTTTCTCTAAAGGATATGACAAACTGAGGTTTGTAAAACCAGTGTTTATCGGCGATACCATCCACTCTGAAATAACCATTTCAGAAAAGACCGAAGCTAAAAAGCCTGAGTACGGCACGGTGACGGAGCATGTTGAAGTAATTAACCAGCATGGCGAGGTAGTACTGGTGTGTGATCATCTGCTTATTGCCAAAAGAAAAACCACTGCAAGCGAGTAAAAACCAAAAATTATGGAGTTTATGACCGACACACCAGCTGTAGAAAAATCTCAGCAAGGCACCCGCCAGCAATACCTTGTTCCGTTTGCGCTGATCACTTGTCTTTTCTTTTTATGGGGCATGGCCCACAACCTGGATTCCATCCTTATCCCGCATTTAAAGAAAGCTTGTCAGCTCAATAACCGGCAATCAACCTTAATTGATACAGCGGTTTACCTGGCCTATTTTTTAATGGCTATTCCGGCAGGCTTGCTGTTAAAGCGGTTTGGTTACAAAGGCAGTATCATTATTGGGTTATTGCTGTTTGCATTCGGTGCATTATTGTTTGTGCCTGCTGCCAACACATTATCGTATACCGTTTTCCTTACAGCGTTATTTATTATCGGTTGCGGACTAACCATTCTGGAAACCGCGGCTAATCCGTATACTACTGTTTTGGGTGAGCCTGAAGGAGCAAGTTTCCGCATAAACTTTGCAGCCACATTTAACGGCATGGCCGCGCTGGTGGCGGCTGGGGTAGGTACGAGGTTTATTCTCTCCGGTAAGGAATATACGGCTGCACAACTTTCGGCTATGTCATCCTCGGTTCGTCACGCGTATTTTGCTGGAGAAGCGGCGGCGGTTAAAACGCCATATATCATCTTAGCTACCGTGCTGATCTTGGTAGCAGTGCTTTTTCGTTTTGTAAACCTGCCCGAGATACAGAGCAAGGCTAAAGAGCCTTCGGCAGGAAGCAGCTTTTTCGGTGCTTTACGTCATCGACATTTGTTGTTGGGGGTAATTGCACAGTTCTTTTATGTAGGTGCGCAGGTCTGTGTTACCAGTTTCTTTATCCGCGTAGCTAAACAAGGCGGCGGATTAGACGAAAAAACAGCGGGTTATTACCTGGCCATCTATGGCTTTTGTTTTATGGCCGGAAGATTCATCGGTACCATATTTTTAAAGTTTATAGCTCCTAATAAACTGCTCGCTATCTACGCTGTTATCGCTACTGCGCTTTGCGCGGTTGCTATTTTAGGCAAGGGCGAGTATGTGGTATTTGCATTGTGGGGCCTCGGCTTCTTTATGTCGATCATGTTCCCAACCATTTTTGCGCTGGGGATTGATGGTTTGGGCAGCGATACCAAACCGGCTTCTTCATGGCTGGTAATGTCCATCATCGGTGGTGCTATTTTGCCCTATTTGATGGCTACTGTGATTGATTTTAATCACGATCGTATACAGCCGGGCTATATCATCCCGCTGGTATGCTTCCTGTTTATATTGTATTACGCACTCAACGGCTATCGCATTAAAAAACACCTGATAGCAGGATAAATTATGGAAAGAATAACCGGAAAATATTATATAGAAACCCCGCTAGATGTTGAAAAGGCGGCGCAAGTACTGGCCGGCGAGCAATCGAGCGGAACTTTTGTAGCCGTACCCGGCGAGACCGAGGAATTAAAGCAGCGCTTTGCTGCAAGGGTAGAATCTATTCAGCATTTGGAGTCTGTGTCAGAACCTGCTATGCCGGGCTTAAAGGCCGATGGCAAGTTATACCACAGGGCCAATATTGAGGTATCATGGTCGGTGGAGAACTTCGGTCATAACCTGCCGGTATTGATCTCTACACTACAGGGCAACTTGTACGAGCTTACCCAGTTTACGGGCCTTAAGTTGATGGACATTGTGTTGCCCGACAATTATAGCAATCATTTCCGCGGACCAAAGTTTGGAATCGAGGGCTGTCGTCGGTTAACGGGTGTAGAAGGTCGTCCACTGATCGGTACCATTATTAAACCCAGTATTGGATTAACGCCGCAACAAACTGCTGATTTGGTAAAAACATTGGCTGAAGCCGGAATTGATTTTGTGAAGGACGATGAACTGCTTTCAGCATCCGGCAACTCCAGCTTTGAGGATCGTGTAGACGCGGTAATGCGTGTCATCAACGCCCATGCCGACAAAACCGGTAAAAAAGTAATGTACGCTTTTAACATCAGCGATGAAGTAGATAGTATGTTGAAGCGTTACGAGTATCTTGTAAAATCCGGCGCTACCTGCGCCATGCTCAGTTTAAATAGCGTTGGACTATCAGGCGTAAAAAAGATTTGTAATCAAGGCGCATTGGCCATTCACGGTCACCGCAATGGCTGGGGTATGCTCAACAGGCACCCACTACTGGGTATTGAGTTTCCGGCCTATCAGAAACTATGGCGCTTAAGCGGCGTGGATCAGATTCACGTTAACGGTATAAAAAATAAATTCTGGGAGTCTGACGACTCGGTGGTGCGTTCGATAGAGGCTTGTTTGAAGCCTTTGGCTAATGGTACAACCGTTTTGCCGGTAGTATCTTCGGGTCAGTGGGGCGGCCAGGCATTTGAAACTTATCGCCGTACCCAAACGGTTGATCTGCTTTACATGGCGGGGGGCGGTATTATGGCTCATCCAGACGGACCAACCGGTGGGGTGATTGCCCTACAGCAAGCCTGGAAAGGCGCTGTTGACGGTTTAACCCTGGAAGAAGCTGCCGCACAATATTCCGAATTCAATAACTCGGTTAAAAAGTTTGGAAAATAACATGGAACAGACGGCATATTTACTGGCTTTTTATGGTGATGATTTTACAGGCTCAACAGACGCCCTGGAATTTCTGAGCCGTGCCGGTGTAAAAACTGTTCTTTTTCTTTCGCCGCCAACTGCTGATCAGCTGAGCCAATTTGAAGGTTTGCAAGCCATCGGTGTTGCGGGAATGACAAGGTCAATGCCGCCGGATGAGATGGCAACTGTGTTAACTGAAGACTTTGCCGCCTTGAAAGCTCTGGGCGCACAGCATGTGCATTATAAAGTTTGTTCCACCTTTGATTCGTCGCCTTTAATAGGCAGCATTGGTAAGGCTATCGATGTAGGTCAGCAGGTTTTCAATAGTGTGTTTGTGCCTCTGTTGGTGGCAGCACCCATTCTTGGCAGATATTGTTTATTTGGTAACCTGTTTGCCCGCATGGGTATCGGCAGCAAGGGCCAGATCTATAGGCTGGACAGGCATCCGTCTATGAGTAATCATCCGGTTACACCGGCCGACGAAAGTGATCTGCGGTTGCATCTTGCTAAACAGACAACCCGTAAAACCGGGTTGGTGGATATACTCCAGATAGATCAGGACCGCGACTTATTAGAAGCGGCGCTGCAAACCCAACTGGAACAGGGCAATGAAGTAGTTTTATTTGACGGACTTAAAGAAGAACATTTAACAAAAGTTGGCGGCCTGATGGATAAATATGCTTCCGAAGGTAGCACGTTGTTTTCTGTTGGCTCATCGGGCGTTGAAATGGCCCTTGGGGGACATTGGCACGGAGAGGGCAAGATTACGAAGGTGTCGCTATGGGCGCGTGTTAAGCAAGCCGAAGCTATTCTTGTCATTTCCGGAAGTTGTTCACCGGTTACTTCGGGGCAGATTCAGAAGGCGCTGGCATCTGGTTTTGCTGAGGTTGCCATTGATATCGCCGAACTGATTGCCCAGGATGGTGCGAATGAGTTAATTGATGAATACGCCGCTCGGGCTGTTAAATATATACGCGAAGGCAAAAGTGTAATTGTGCATACCTGTAAGGGTACTGATGACGAGCGGGTAGGGGCCGCATTGCAGGCTTTTGCTGCCAGGGGATTCAGCAAACAAAAGATGCGGTCAGAAACTGCACGACTATTCGGTACGGCCTTAGGCGCTATCGCTGATCGTGTACTGGATGAAACTACAGTACAAAGGCTGGTAATCGCGGGTGGTGATACCTCCAGCTATGCAGCAAGGGCGCTTGGTATTGAGGCAGTTGAAATGATTGCACCAATTGTTCCGGGAGCACCGCTGTGTAGAGCTTATGCGGCTGGACAGGCTGTGGACCAATTAGAGGTAAACATTAAAGGTGGCCAGGTAGGCGACGAGGATTATTTTTTAACGGTATTAAACCCAATTCATAACAAATCATGAAAGCAAAAACTTTAGGACTTATACATACTTCTGCAACGCTGATCCCTGTTTTTCAGCAATTGTGCAAGGAATATTTACCAGGTGTAAATACATTTAATATTGTTGATGATAGCTTGGTGAAAAATATCATCAGCCGTGGCAGTTTAACGCCATCGATCAGCAAACGCGTAGCCGACTATGTTTCATCAGCGGCAGATTCTGGCGCCGATTATATCTTAGTTACCTGTTCATCCATTGGCGCAGCAGTTGAGGCAGCAGCGGCACAAAGCAATGTACCGGTTCTACGTGTTGACCAACCGATGGCTGATAAAGCTGTACAAGCCGGAAAACGTATTGGCGTAATTGCTACCCTTGCTACTACGCTGGAGCCCACAAGTGACCTGGTGAAACGCCGTGCCACTAAAGCAGGTAAAGAAATTGAACTGGTTTCAAAATTATGCGAAGGTGCTTTCGACGCCCTAATGAGTGGCGATGCAGCAAAGCATGATGAGATTGTTACCAAGGCGCTGCGCGAGTTGTCGTCACAGGTCGACGTGATCCTGCTGGCCCAGGCTTCCATGGCGCGTGTAGTTGATGGGCTTGACGAGGCCGACAAAAAGACGCCTATCGTTGCCAGCCCACCTGTGGCAGTTCAATACCTGGCCTCAGTAATGTAAGAGATCGCCACTTATGAAAACAATACGCAAATTAAGTTTGATCATTAGCGGTCTCGCCGCGGTGATGTTCCTGTGGGGCTTTGCTACCGGGCATAACGCGCTCTGGGAACCTGCTGCAGTTGGTTTCTGCGTTTTTGGCGCATTGGGTATTGGTGCACTGGAGTCGCTCAAGAACTACCAGTACACCGCCTGGATCATTACTGCTGTGGTTGCGGCCATGATCTATCCAGCTGATTTCCTTAAGGTTGGAAGCTTTGATTTGCGTAATAAATGGCTCATTCTTATTGTGGTCCAAACCGTCATGTTCGGTATGGGCATCCAGATGAGCTTAAAGGATTTTACTGGCCTTGGCAGCACTGGCAGGGGCGTTCTGATCGGTTTAGCATGCCATTTTACAGTGATGCCGCTGATGGGCTTCATGCTCACCAAAATTTTTCATTTTGACCCTGAAATAGCGGCAGGCGTGATCCTCATTGGTTCCTGTTCAAGCGGGCTGGCGTCAAACGTAATGGTGTACCTGGCAAGGGCTAACCTGGTGTTGTCTGTCGCCGTTACGGCAATAGCTACCCTCGCTGCGCCTTTTCTTACCCCGATATTGATGAAATTACTGGCCGGTACGCTCATCAGCATAAAATTCGTTAGCATGATGATGGAGATCATCAAAATAGTGCTGGTTCCCATCGGTGCGGCATTGCTCCATGATTACCTGAAGCGGGCCTCTGCCTCTGGCAAGAAAAAAGTTATGTCGATCGCTGTATTGTGCATCGTTTATCTGACAGCACTTGCTGGCGGCCTGTATCGCGTGCTTGAGGGATACTTCAGTGAGGCAGGTATGCAGTCGGTAGAAATATCGGCGTTTCTGGCGGGAGCATTTTTAGTTGGAGCAATATATCATCTTATCTACCTAAAGCGTCCGCAAGTTGACAAATCGATACCGTATCTATCCATGTTCGGTATCGTGTATTTCACAGCAGTGACCACTGCAGCCGGCCGCGATAACCTGCTACACGTAGGCTTATTGTTGTTCCTGGCTTCTGTGATCCACAACGGCGCGGGATATTTCTTCGGTTACTGGCTTAGCCGGATTTTCGGTCTGGATAAAAACTCCTCGCGCACGGTTGCATTTGAAGTAGGGCTGCAAAACGGTGGCATGGCATCCGGGTTGGCTGGTTCTATGGGTAAGTTGGCTACGGTGGGCCTTGCAGCTGCCGTGTTTAGCCCCTGGATGAATATTTCCGGTTCTATTTTAGCAAACTATTGGAGAAAGAGGCCGGCAGAGAAACCTCTACATGATAATATCGTACATTATCATGAAAAATCCTTATCATAAATTCCCTTCGGTATAGTATAGTTTTGGGTAATTAAGGTTGATGGCATAATTATAATTCAAAAAAAACGTCAGCCTGCCCAATTATATACAACATATACATTAATGAGTACGCAGGTAAGCCTCGGTGTAATTATAGGGAACCGTGATTTTTTCCCAGATCGTTTAGTTTCTGAAGCCAGATTAGATATACTGGCGCTGTTTGAAAAGTTGAATCTTAAACCCATTATGCTGGATGAACAAGCCAGCAAGCTCGGTGGGGTAGAGACCTTCACCGACGCGCAGCGTTGTGGAGAATTGTTTCGCAAACACCAGGACGAAATTATGGGTGTCTTAGTGATCTTGCCGAACTTTGGCGATGAACGCGGTGTAGCCGAAACACTTAAACTCTCAGGCCTTAACGTTCCGGTATTAATTCAGGGCTATCCTGATGATCTTAACAAACTGGATGTTGCCCGCAGACGTGATGCCTGGTGCGGTAAAATATCAGTTTGCAATAACCTTTACCAGTACGGTATTAAATATACACTTACCCAACAACACGTTATTCATCCTACCCATCCCGATTTCAGCAAGGAGTTGGCCGACTTTGTGGCTGTTTGCCGCGTAGTTAAAGGATTGCGCAAATTGCGTATCGGAGCTGTAGGCGCACGTCCGGGTGGTTTCAATACCGTGCGTTATAGCGAGAAATTGCTTCAGCGCAACGGCATTTCTGTTGTGACTGTGGATCTTTCTGAGATTTTAGGAAGAGCCAATAAACTAACAAAAGACGATCACGTCGTTAGAGAGCGGATCGAAAAAATATTAGCTTATTCGTCAAGAGGAAGAACGCCTGATGAAGCTCTAGTTCAAATTGCCAAGTTAGATGTGGTATTGAACGACTTTATGCAGGAAAACGCCCTTGACGCAACCGCCATCCAATGCTGGACCTCGCTTCAACAAAATTACGGCTGTAACGTGTGTACCAGCATGAGCATCATGAGCGAAAACATGCTGCCAAGTGCCTGCGAGGTAGACGTAACCGGTACGCTGAGTATGTACGCTATGCAGTTAGCCTCAGGCTCGCCAAGCGCCCTGGTAGATTGGAATAATAACTACGCCGACGATGAGAACAAGTGCGTGCTATTCCATTGCGGTAATTGGGCTAAATCATTTTTACCAGACATTGAGATCAGCACAGCACCAATACTTGGTACCACTGTGGGAGAAGAAAATACTTACGGAGCACTTGCTGGCCGTACACCGGCTTCGCCACTCACCTTTGGCCGTATAAGCACTGATGATTGCAAAGGAATAATCAAAGCCTACATAGGTGAAGGCGATTTGACTGACGATCCGTTGAATACTTTCGGTAACCGCGCTGTAGCCCGTATAGATAACATGCAGGGACTGATGCAATACGTTTGCCGCAACGGTTTTGAACACCACGTAGTGATGAACGCCTCTAAAACTGCAGGCATCCTGCAAGAAGCTCTTGGTAACTACATGGGCTGGGAAGTGTACAACCATAACGCATAAACCAATAAGGTTATGAGCAATAAAGAACTCGCAGAAAAATCAGTTGAGTATCGTAAAAAGATACTTAAATACATTGTGGGCGCCAATGCAGGCCATACAGGCGGCAGCCTTTCCTGTGTTGATATATTAAATGTTCTTTACAACGACGTATTGAATGTAAGCCCGGAGACGTTTAACTCTCCCGATCGCGACCGTTATATTCAAAGTAAGGGCCACTGTGTGGAGGCGCTGTTTGTAGTGCTGGCCGATCAGGGTTTCTTTCCCGAGTCGGACCTGGAAACCTTATGCAAGTTTCAGTCGCACTATATTGGTCATCCAACGCGTAAAATAAAAGGGGTGGAGCAAAACACCGGTGCACTTGGCCACGGCTTACCTATTGCTGTAGGTACTGCGCTTGCAGCTAAAATGGATAAAAAGGATTTCCGCGTGTTCACGCTGATGGGTGATGGCGAATTACCCGAAGGATCAAACTGGGAGGCGGCTTTAACGGCATCTCACTATAAGCTGGATAACCTGGTAGCCATTCTTGATAAAAATGAGTTACAGATAACCGGGCCTACCGCCTCTGTTTGCAATACTGACCCGGTTGACGAGAAGTTTGAAAGCTTTGGCTGGGCCGTAAAACATGTTGACGGCCATAACTTTGAGCAACTTACAGAAACACTAAACAACTTACCATTTACCTCAGGCAAGCCAAATCTGGTAATTGCCCACACGGTGAAGGGTAAGGGAATAAGCTTTATGGAGAATCAATTGAAATGGCACCATGGTGTGCCTAATAAGGAGCAATATGCTACTGCAATTGAGGAATTGGATAAAGCACTGACTTTGATATAAAGGTTTAACTATTTTAAATACAACAACATTGGGTACCGTAATAGAAAGCGAAGTTGCAACCAGCAAACCTAACCAGGATGTTTTTTCATCAACTTTACAGGAACTGGCTGCCGAAGATAGAGATATCATCGTAGTAACCAGCGATTCCCGGGGGTCTGGTAAACTTGTTCCGTTCGGGCAAAAATATCCTGAGCAGATTGTAGAAATCGGTATTGCAGAGCAAAATCTGGTAGGAGTGGCCGCTGGCCTGGCTTCGGCGGGTAAAAAGACCTATGCTGTATCACCGGCATGTTTTCTTTCTGCAAGAGCTTTGGAGCAGATCAAAAATGATGTTGCTTATTCTGATAATCCGGTTAAACTCGTAGGCATTAGTGCTGGCGTAAGCTACGGCGCTTTAGGTACCACCCATCATAGTCTTCATGACTTTGCCGCTTTACGTGCTATTAACAATATGATCATTGTAGCTCCAGCCGACAATTATGAGGCAGAGCAAAGTGTAAAACTTTCCGCAAAGCTTAATAAACCTATATATCTGCGTTTTGGCAAAAAAGCGATGCCGCTTTTAGCCGAACAGGCTGACGATTTTGCCTTTGGTAAAGGTCGGGTAGTTAAAAAAGGTAGTGATATTGCCATTATTGCCAATGGCGAAACGGTATATCCAGCACTGCAAGCTGCTGAAAAGTTGCAAAGGGAAAATGGCATTAATGCTACTGTAGTGAGCATGCATACCATTAAGCCGTTGGATACAGAACTGATTGCACAATTAGCCGAAACAACAGGCGCTATTTTAACCGTTGAGGAACACAGTGTTAACGGTGGCCTCGGCGAAGCTTGCGCCTCATTCTTACTGCAAAACAATTATAATAAACCATTTAAAATAATGGGTATACCGGATGAGTACACGGTTACCGGCTCACAGGTGGAGATATTTAATTATTATGGAATATCTCAGGATGGTATAGCAAATGCTGTATTGAAGTTACTGAACAAGTAGGCGTTTATTCCATTTCTGCTGAAGCCAAACGGTACTTATTAATGGCCTTATACAAGGTCATCCTGAAACCTATTGACAAATTTATGGGTATGAGAAGACTTTTTCCAATACTATTGCTGTTATTGGTGTTTGTTGCCTGCCGCAATAATAATAACACGGCCGGCCAACGACCTAAAATAGCTGTGGTTGTTTCAACGCTTAATAACCCGTGGTTCGTTTTTCTTGCGCAAACGGCAGCAGCCCGCGTTAAGGAGTTGGGCTATGAGCCGCGCATATTTGACTCGCAGAACAATACCGCGCTGGAGACTGATCATTTTGATGACGCTATCGCCTCTGGTTATAAAGCCATTCTTTTTAACCCTACCGATGCAAACGGTTCTGTAGTTAACGTAAACAAGGCTAAAGCCGCAGGTGTCCCTGTTTTTTGTATGGACCGCGAGGTAAATTCTCCTGCGCCAACCTCGCAGATCTTGTCAGACAGCTACTCCGGATGTGTTGAATTAGGCAAACTCTTCGTAAAAACACTTCACCAAAAAGGTACATATGTTGAACTGCTTGGTCTTGTAGCCGATAACAATACCTGGAACCGCTCCAAAGGATTTCACAGTGTGGTTGATGAATACCCTGGCCTGAAAATGGTTGCCCAGCAAAGCGCCGACTTTGACCGCAATAAGGCGATGGACGTGATGCAGTCTGTCCTACAGGCTCACCCAGACATCGACGCGGTTTTTTGTGGTAATGATGCGATGGCCATGGGAGCCTACCAGGCACTTGTGGCAGCAGGTAAAGCCAACAAGGTAAAGGTTTTAGGTTTTGACGGTGCCGAAGATGCTGTGCAAGCTATCAAGGACGGAAAGATCTTGGCAACAGCTATGCAATTCCCTAAAATTATGGCGCAAACCGCTGCTAATGACGCTGATGAATACATCAAAGGCAAGCGTGATTTCCCTGCAAAGATCCCTGTTGCGGTTGAGATGGTAACTCCCTCAAACGTTAACGAATATATTGCTTACGGTAAAAAGAATTAAGCATGAATAAGGCATTCAAATACGGTTTGTGGCTGGTAGTGTTAGTGCTGCTGGCTTTTAAGTCGGTTTACTTCAAAAAACTGAGCGACGTAAAAAAAACAGATGCAGGTGCATTTAGGCCTGACGCGTACGCACAAAACTTCTGGAAAACGAAATTGCCGGCCGCCGAAGCAAAAGCAGTTGATATTGATCAATTGCTGGCAACGCTTAAAAATAATCCCCATAGTGCTTTTCAGACTTATGGACACGTCATTGCCATAGGCAGTACGCGTTTCTTTATGGTAAAAGGGCACGGAAAGGTTACTGATGTAACACCCGATGAGGTAATATTGAATACAGCAGGTTCAGCGCCGGTTCAACTGGCTACCACCTATGTGTTTGGCAATGCTGTAAGAGATGCATCAGGTATGGTGCAGATCACCGAGTTTAGCAATACGATTGACCTGAGCAATGTATCTGGAGAGATTGATAAGATTATCCGCAAAGAAGTATTGCCACCTTTTAAGCAAGCTGTAAAAAAGGGTGATAATGTCGACTTTATCGGGGCCATCGCACTAAACGAGGCTCACCTTAATCTTAGCAATCTTGAAATTATCCCCGTTAACCTAAAACTTCAAAAATAGGATAAGCTATGTTGGTTGCAGAGAATATCACGAAAAGATTTGGCGGCATTACTGCTCTTGAAAATGTGAATATGGAGCTGCAAACCGGCAAGGTGAACGCCATATTGGGCGAAAACGGAGCCGGTAAATCAACCCTGATGAAGATACTTTCGGGTGTGTACCCCGAGTATGAGGGCCGCATTTTGCTGAATGGCAAACAGGTAAGTTTCTCCAATCCCCGTGAGGCGCAGCATGCAGGTATCGCTATTATTCACCAGGAGCTAAACCTGGTTCCTTACCTTACCATTACCGAAAATATTTTTCTGGGCCATGAGCTGGAAACCAGTTGGGGCGTGCTTAACCGCAAGGAAATGTATCGCCGTACCGAGGAGTTGCTGAAGCGCTTAAAGCTGGCCGTGTCGCCGGATAGCCTCGTCTCTCATCTTAAAGTGGGGCAACAACAGGTAATAGAAATAGCTAAGGCGCTATTAACCGATTGCCAGGTGATCATTATGGACGAGCCTACTTCTGCTATTACGGAGAGCGAAGTGGACGTACTTTTTACCATCATCAACGAGTTAAAGCAGGAAAATAAAACTATCGTTTACATCTCCCATAAATTAGATGAGCTGTTCAAAATAGCCGATAATTACATTGTGCTGCGCGATGGCCGTACCATTGAGAGCGGCAAAATGTGCGATGTAAATCACGACCTGCTGATCAGAAAGATGGTAGGTCGCGAGATCAGGATCACCAAAAAGGAAAATTGTGGCAAGCAACGGCCTCCGTTATTAACTGTACGCGATGTTTCTGTTAAGCACCCGAGCCAGCGCGATGCCCTGATGCTTAAAAATGTTTCCTTTCAACTATGCAAGGGCGAGGTAATCGGCATTTTTGGGTTGATGGGAGCAGGGCGGACCGAATTGATGGAAACCATCTTCGGCTTGCATAAATACGCAGGAAATATATCTCTTGACGGCAAAGATTGCCATTTCAAAACTCCTGCCGATGCCTTAAAAGCCGGCTTTGCACTGGTACCTGAGGACCGTAAGAAAGACGGACTTATTCTTGATCAGTGTATCAGGCATAATATGAGCCTCACTGTTTTGGACAAGGTAGAAACTGGCGGCTTTTTGCACGAGAAGAAGGAACATTCACTCGCTGATGGATATATTCAGTCGCTACGCATCAAAACGCCATCTTCGGAACAGGCGGTAAAGAATCTTAGCGGCGGCAATCAGCAAAAAGTAGTACTGGCAAAATATCTGGCAACTCAGCCTAAAGTCTTAATGCTCGATGAGCCGACGCGAGGCATCGATATTAATGCCAAGAATGAGATCTATAAACTGATCGAATCGCAGGCAGAAGCCGGATTGGGTGTTATCGTGGTTTCGTCTGAAGTGCCGGAGATACTAGCCGTATCAGACCGCATACTGGTAATGGCCGAAGGAAGGATAACGGCAGAACTGAGCATCGAAGAGGCAAATGAGGACAAAATTTTAAAAGCGGCGATTCCGCAATCACTGTAATATGATAAAGGCTCTTCCGTATAGCGGACAATTAAGTAAATTTCAATCGCTCATTGCGCTTATTGTACTTTGCGTGGTGCTAAGCTTCCTTTCAGATAAGTTTCTTACCGTTAATAACGTATGGAATGTGATGCAGCAAATTTCTGTAAACATCTGTATTTCTGTGGGTATGACACTCGTTGTACTTACTTCAGGTATAGACCTTTCGGTAGGTTCTGTATTGGCTTTGTCTGGTGCTATCACCGCCGGACTGCTTAAGAACGGTATCGAATGGCAGGGACAAAACTTATACGTTGGCTTTACCGTGCTTGGCGCTATCCTGGCTGGTTTGTTGGCCGGTGGCCTCATCGGCTGTTTCAATGGCTGGACCATCACCCGGTTTAAAGTGCCTCCATTTGTGGCTACCCTGGCTATGTTAACCATGGCTCGTGGTTTAACGCTGTTGTGGACCAAAGGCTTTCCTATATCAGTATTAGGTCCTGGTTTTGATTTTATTGGCACCGGTTGGCTGTTAGGTATTCCCGTACCGGTATGGATCTCATTGGTAGTGATCCTGGCTGCCTTGGTACTCACCAAGAAGATGAGCATCGGGCGTTATATTTATGCTATTGGCGGTAATGAAAATGCTGCACGGCTTTCAGGTATCAATATCAACAAAATAAAGATCATTGTATACGGCCTGGCAGGTGTACTGGCTGCAGTTGGCGGCCTTATTGTTACCGCCCGGCTTGATTCGGCACAGCCTAATGCGGGCATCAGCTATGAGTTGGACGCCATTGCGGCGGTAGTTATCGGTGGTACTTCGTTGGCTGGCGGTAGGGGAAGTATATGGGGCACGGTGTTGGGGGCGGTTATTATCGGCGTACTTAACAACGGGTTAGTATTGCTCAACGTTTCTCCGTTTTGGCAGGAAGTAGTAAAAGGCCTGGTAATATTACTGGCGGTGATTATTGACAGGGCAAATTCAAAATCTGAATAAACAAAATAATGGCAGCATATATATTGGCGATAGACCAGGGCACAAGTGGCACTAAAGCTATAATTTTTAATCGTGATGGCGGCATTGTTGCTAAGGCCACCGTTCCGCTCAAAACCAGCTATCTGGAAGGTGGCCTGGTTGAACAAGCGCCGCTGGATATTTACGAAAATGTGCTTAGCGCAGTTAAAAATTGCGTTGATGAGTTCGTTGCCCAGGGAGGCAAGCCGGACGAAATAGCTTCCTGTGGCATATCCAACCAACGCGAAACTTTCGTGATTTGGGACGAGAATGGCCAACCACTTCATAATGCCATTGTATGGCAGTGCAAAAGGTCTATTGATCTATGCAAACGGTTAAGTGCAGTATATGGCCTCGAGGAGTCTGTTCGTGCTAAAACAGGGCTGATCCTTGACCCGTATTTTTCTGGCACTAAACTGATGTGGTTGTATGAAAACAATCCTGCCATCAGAGAGGCAATTAATGAGGGGCGGGCTTACTTTGGTACCGTGGATACCTGGTTGTTGTTTAAATTAACTAACGGACAGCAATACCTTACTGATCATACCAATGCTTCCAGAACGCTTTTCTTTAATCTCCATACCCTGCAGTGGGACAAGGAACTGCTTAAAGAATTTAAGTTAGAAAACCTAAACCTGCCCCAGATCCAATCCTCGGCTGCTTTTTATGGTGAAACAGATTTTGGCGGCATTTTAGCCAAATCGGTTCCTGTCAACGCGATGATCGGCGATTCGCATTCGGCTGCTTTTGGCGAGCGTTGTTTTGCACCTGGAACAGCCAAAGCCACTTTAGGAACAGGATGCTCGGTATTGATGAACATCGGTTCATCTGCCAAAGCCTCTAAGTATGGCATGATGACTACCATATGCTGGAGCATTGCCGGTAGGGTAGACTATGCTTTGGAAGGCGTTATCGTATCCTGTGGTTCAACTATTGAATGGTTAAAGAACGAACTTGGCCTGTTTACTGACAGCAAGCAAACCGAAGCAATGGCTCTGAGCGTTGCTGGTAACAACGGTGTTTACCTTGTACCAGCCTTTGGCGGTCTTGGCGCGCCGTATTGGCAAATGGATAGAAAAGCGGCTATTACCGGCCTTACATTTGATTGTAACAAGAACCATATTGTAAGGGCTGGGCTGGAGTCGATAGCATATCAGATCAAAGATGTAGTTAATGCCATGGAAGAGGATACCAGCCTCAATTTACAGGAGCTGATGGTAAATGGCGGCATAACTTCCAATAAATTCGTACTTCAATTTACAGCCGACCTGCTTAACTGTAAGATCACCAATAGGGGTATAGCCGACGTTTCTGCCCTTGGGGCAGCTTATTTAGCAGGTTTGCAGACAGGTATCTATCAAAATATAGAAGAACTGGAGCAGCTTACGTTTAATACCGTTTCTTTAGAACGATCAGGTAATGAAGCTATGGCTGGGTATGAGAAATGGAGAAGTGTGCTGTTAGCGGACGATGCAGTGAAAAAGTCGCTTACAACCACGCTTTAAGGTTGTCCTGAATCCTGCTTTTTTCTATGCCTTGTTAAGGCATGGCAACGCTTTTGTAAAAAAAAAGCGGTGTATTTTGAACACTAATCTCTTTTTTTATATTTGCTTTCTCTGATGTAATACGCTTTGCATCAGGGTTTATACAATTTTTAAGTAAAAGAAGGAGACGATCATGAACAAGAAAAAAGCGTGTATTGTGCTGCTAGGCGCAACCTCAGCTGAAGGAATTCGTACAGCCAGGGCCTTGGCGCAGCAACAACAAAAAGTTATATTGGTGGATGAAGACCGGGAGTCTTTAACACAAATATTAGAAGATTTAAGACCAGTAAGTTTAAGCGAGCAGTTTTCTGCCATTCATATAGAACCACATAACTCAGAGCATTTGAATTGGGCCATATCCATACTGGAACATTGCCACGGAGAGCCCACCGAAATCTACAATTGCACTAACGACAGTGATTCGAGGTTTGCAGCACTGGAAGAACTCCTCGCCGAAACATTTGGAAAACGCGAACGGGCGAATTAAATCTGAAATTAAAACAAATCGAAATTTAAAACAAAAGAACCTGGCAGTTGCCAGGTTCTTTCGTTTTGTAGGGCGCCTGATTTAACTCAGGGCAGATAAATAACTGTACGAAATTTACCGTCATCCCGCAGGTTGCTGTGCAAATATCTGCGACAGCTGTGCATAAAGTTCAGGATGGACGCTTTTAAACTTTTCCGGCTTTTCAAAAAAGTACTCTGAAGCTACAGCCAGAAATTCGGCTTCATTCGTAAGGGCATAGGGATTAATATCAGAACTTCCTTTGCTTATGCGATGCATTTCACGATGCATTAACTGTAGCCAGGGTTTAGCATATTCGTGCGGTAAAAAGTTTTGGGGTATGCCATCTGTGGCGCCGTCGGCTTTGTCGAGCAGATGTACAAACTCGTGCAGTGCGGTATTTTCGCTCCCGGCGGAAGCTGAGAATGCTTTGATCAAGGCCGCATGTGATAAAAGCATTTGTCCGTTCATATAACCAGAGCCCACCATACCCATAATGTTTCGGCTTTCGCCCTCGAACTGGAAATCGTTATTAAATGTATCCGGGTACAAAATGATATTGGTGAGGTTTTGATAGCGCCATTCCGGGAAACCGAAGATTGGAATCACTGCACTCGAAGCCACAAGCAAACGGTCCAGGTCGGTAATGTCCATGCCAACGCCTTCAATACGAACTTCGGCCAGAAAAATGGCAATCAGTTTTTCAAAACGCAGTTTTTCCGTTTGATCCAGTTTCGTGTAAAAATCTACATGGTCTAATAGTAGTTTTTTTTGTTCGCCGGTTAGCGGTTGGGCAATAGCTTTCTTAGGCTTTCCGAAAAAAAGCATCCAACCTATGAGTACCACCAAGGCAATAATAATGATGATGTAAAATATCATATCTTGCTAAAATAAGAAAATGGGGAGCGTTGTTTGCCAAATAAATATTAACCTGACTTAAAAACTTAATTTGTTTTTAGTTGACGTAACGTCAAAAAAGATGTGTTGTGCTTTAGAGTGTAAGCCAATATACTTCAGTGGACTGCTGTTGTGTAAGTTTAGTAGATGGGGTAATAATAATTTCAAACGAAATATTTTCATCTGATTCAGTATCAAAATGCTGCATAGGGCTATTCGGATTAAAGAGTTGCCGAACAGTCAGCTTATACCAACCATTTTTAAGCTCAATTTTAAGCTCTGCATTATGTGCTGCTGGAATTGACACATCCTCAAACTGCGCTGCCATTGTCAAATCAGCATAGTTAGTTAAAAATAGCTCTCCGGAAGTTACGTTTATGAACTGATCAAATTGCCTGAAAGCGAAGGTTGCAGAGGGTTGTTCTTGAAATGAGACGAGCCAATTTCCGCCTCCGTCATTACTTGTTCGCCAAATAACGATATTTCCAGCCCGCATTTGATCTGTGAAGTGGGCCATCAACTGATCAAACTGCCAATCTTCATCTACGAAACCGTTATAACTGGCTCTGTTTACGACTGCAATAAATCCGTCGTCATCATTAATTTTTAATCTCATAAGCAAGGCATTAGGAATAAATTGAACGTTTCTTTAAAAAGTCGTCAATAAAACTGATTTCCCTTAAAAAGAGTAAGAAAGAGTATTCTTTTTGGCTTAATTTATTCTCCTCTTAATTTCTTTATTTGCTCCAGCACTTCAACATCAATACGATCTTTAGGACGACCGGTTTGATTTTTATTGGCAATAAGCTGGTTGATATGCAAAAAAGGAATCTTAACGCCCTCGATTTCCGCAATGGAAGCCATTGATAAACATTCTTCAAAAGTGTAATGTTCGAGGCCTTTCATAGCTGTTAATATATCTAGCCGAAGGCCATTGTTCAATTGGAAATCAGTCCACCCAGCTATAAATTGCATATACTCTATCATGGGGTAATCGCCCATGTCGCAAGACGCGAACGCTTTACGTAAATTTTGCCGGTTTAAGGCGGTATCGTTTATCCAAATGTCCAAATCGCCAGTGAAGCGTTGATAACCGTGGAAGTTAATTGCGTAGCCTCCAATTAGAATGTATTGAACATTATTAACATTGAGCGCTTTCCAGAATTTTAAAATTTCTTCGTCAAAAATGTCCACCTATTTTTTAATAAAAGGTTTGTGTGTTATGGAGGCTTTACTCATGGTCTGCTGTATTTTATACAAGCGCGTGGCCATTTCAAAACGCTCCTTGTAGGTGCGTTTTAAAGCCTCTTTTAAAAGTTCGAGTGCTGCCTCGTCAAACTTATGTTCTGTTTCTTTCATGAGGGTTAATTGCTCCGCCTATCAAATTTACAAAAGCCTTGGCAAAAAGCGGCATCAACGGCAAAAAGAAAGCCCTGATGTGAAAGTATCAGGGAAGAGCCTCTTTTTGGACAAGTACCTCTAATTAATGGTTAGCGATGAGACAATTTGTTCTGATTTATTTTCCCAGTTCGCTCTCAATTTCTCTATACAATTGAAGTTGAATAAAATAATTTCCCCATCCACGACTGTGAAAAAGTAATAGTTGAAAATCTTTTGATCAACTGCTTGTGATAAAAACTTGAAATAACCGACCTTTTTACCTCGTACCGTTTTTAAGCCTCCGTCTATTAACTTTAGGTCAGGATAAAGTTTCTTTAGCCCAGCAATTTGAAAATCTTTATAAGCGACGATTTGACTTTCATTAGCACGTTGATGTGTAATCCTGCCAATAAGACTTACTTCTCCCTTCTTATCAGATAAGGCAACTGCTGGACGAGGGCGATTTTCATACTTCAACTTATACATTTGATCCGACATCTCAACCAGCTGGGCTGGAGCAGTTAATTCAACTTTTTTATCCAACAGATAAATCTTTTTTTCATTTGTAGTCTGAGCAATACTAAGGAGTGGGAGAATAAATAACAGGATTGATTTCATGTATGTGAATGTGTTTATGATCGTTACAGTTACCCTTTGGGAAGGCACTAATGATTACCAATCCTCCATTTCATGCCGTTATAAAACGTTACCAACTTAGGAAGAATGAATTGTACCTTTTCGCCGTCGGGGCTTTCATGCTCCCATTCTTCGGTCTCGGTCTCACCTGGGGCCAGCTCCTGATTAAAATGCCCCAGCAGCCAAATGCCGGTAGCACCATCTACCTTGGCCGGCCGGCCGTTCTTGTTTACCACGAACCACTGTACTGTGGACCGGGTGATCGGCTTGCCCGAAATGTTTTTAACAGTCACCTTAAAATTCACGAAACGTCCACCGCTTATTCTTTTGATCGTCATCCTGGCCGTTACCTTGACGGGGGCTTTCGCTAGACCTAGAGTATCGGGTTCAGGGCGCGCAGGCGGCGCCGGTGTCCCTTTTTTATACAATTCCGTTGGCGTAAAATCTAATGAAGGGCTCATCAAAAAATCGCCCGGATTGCCTACCATATCTGGTACTTGTTTACTCATAGGTGTAAAATACCCGCTGAATACAACTGTATCACCGTCAGATAACCGTCGTCTCGCCTTGACCATATCCTGATCATCTTCGTCAACCGACATGGTCAGAGTGATAGAGTGTGCAAAATTATATCGAGCACCGGTTGTATCTGAGGCTTTGGTGACAGGGAGGTATAATTGTAGAACGTTGGTCTGTTCGTTACTGAAACTCTGCCCCACGGTATCATTCATCACCACACCTAACCAGCGATTGGCCTTGAGCCCGGTTTTGTTCGAAAGCCATTCGTCAATCGAATTTTTCATGCTGTCTTCTAAAAACTTTTTCCGGTCATGGTCTAAGCCATCGGAGATCAGAACCTTCGCGTGACGGAACTGATCGACAAAGCCCTGTTCTGTAGGCGGCAATTTTACTTCAAATGAAGAAGATAAATTTTTTACGCCGGGCCCGCCACAGGAAAAAAGTGATAATAGGGCGAACAATGTAAAAAAAGGTTTGGCTAATTTCATGAACAGGTCTTAGATTAAAGGCGTAAAATAAAACTTTATCAGTTAATTTGAATGAAGGACTAAAATTAATACCATAAAAAAAGGGAGACTTTTAAAGCCTCCCTAAAGTACCCAGAGCCGGGGTCGAACCGGCACGGCCTTGCAGCCATTGGTGTTTGAGACCAACGCGTCTACCGATTCCGCCATCTGGGCATTTGCTCTTTATCAGAACCGGGCTGCAAATGTATTTAAACTCTCCTTAATACGCAACAAATATTTTTGCTCGTAGTAGATTTCTGCAATCTTTATCAACCTATCTTCTTTTGCGGTGTTATTTAGTTCCTCATAATCAGCGGCTAAACATTGCAGGTCTTCATTTAAATTATTTTCAATAGAAGCCGTTTCCTCGGCAATTTTCCCCAATTTATCGCTATCGTTAACATTCATTAATCGTTCTTCCAGATCCATTACTTGCGAAAGGAAGTCAGTTGGGAGCTGTGGTTTCGCGCCTTCATTAAGCAGGTCATGGCTGGCCAAGATGTAGCCGGTTCTTTTCATAGGGTCAATGAGCGTTTTATAGGCATGTTGGATGGGGATAGCATCCCGACTATCTGCTTCATATTCGGTTGTCAATTCGGCCAGGCGTTGTTTTAATAAGTCTTCTTTAATAAGGAAAGACTCAGGTAGCTCCAATAACTCGAAATAGTTTGTCATGCGATGTATGTCCGTATAAATAAGCGTGTTTGAATGTGAGTAATACATTCTCAAGTATGTTTTGTTTATTCTTAAAGCCACTATAGTAAGTATTGCACCCGGCCAATGCCGCAAAATTTTTTAATCTTTGCAGATAACTTACTATCAATGTTGTTTGAACAAATAAGGCAAAAGCCATTCTTCATATTAGGTCCCTGTGTTATGGAAAACCAGGATCTGCTATACACGGTTGCAGAAAAGGTTGCCGAAATTGGGGCGAAATATAATGTGCCAGTTGTTTTTAAATCATCATTCGACAAAGCTAACCGTACGTCAGTGCACTCTTATCGGGGCCCTGGATTAGAGAAGGGCATGGAAATGCTCCAAAAGGTAAAAGAGCAGTTCAATCTTCCTGTAACTACCGATATACATGAGAGCTACCAGGCAGCGCCTGTTGCCGAAGTGGCTGATATTTTACAGATCCCAGCATTCCTTTGTCGCCAAACCGATCTCTTGGTAGCGGCGGCACAAACAGGTAAGATCGTTAATGTAAAAAAGGCCCAGTTTCTTTCTGGTCAGGACATGTTTTATCCTGCACAAAAAGTAAAAGAAGCAGGTAACGAACAGATTATTTTAACCGAAAGAGGTAATATGTTCGGCTATAACAATCTGGCGGTTGATTTCCGGAATATTTATGATATGAAAGGCTTTGGTTATCCGGTATGTATGGATGCCACGCATTCTGTTCAGCGTCCGGGTGGTGCGGGCGGCAAAACCGGGGGCGATCGCACGTTTGTGCCGATGATGGCCCAGGCGGCAAAGGTGTTTGGAGCGAGCGGTTTTTTTATGGAAGTACACCCCCATCCGGACAGTGCTTTGAGCGACGGCCCCAACATGATCAAACTTCACGACCTTGAGGAACTGGTTAAGACACTGATATAACGGAATCATTGCAGTAGAGCCTAACTATAAAGCATGGGTATGAACGGAACGGCTAAAAGAGTTTTTGATATTGAAATTGAAGCCCTGGGGGCAGTAGCGGCGCAGCTCGATGAGGCGTTTGATAAGGCAGTACAGGCGATTTTAAACATCAAAGGCAAACTGATAGTTGCCGGCGTAGGTAAATCTGGCTTGATAGGAAAGAAAATAGCCGCAACACTGGCAAGTACCGGTACTCCCGCATTTTTTCTGCACCCTGGTGAGGCTTTTCATGGCGACTTGGGTATGGTGGAGCACGATGATCTGGTTATTTTAATCTCTTATTCCGGCGAAACAGACGAGGTGCTCAAAATTATTCCCTTCTTACACTGGAATAAAAATGTGCTGATTGGTATAACCGGAAACCCGCAATCAACCATTGCTAAAAACACCAATATTCATTTGAATGTGGGTGTGCCTAAAGAGGCTTGTCCCCTGGCATTAGCGCCTACTTCTTCAACTACGGCAACGCTGGTAATGGGCGATGCGCTGGCTGTGGCGTTGATGGAAGCACGAAATTTTCAAACCGAGGATTTTGCCCGTTTTCATCCGGGCGGCAGTTTAGGCAGAAAGTTGTTAACCCGGGTAAAGGATTTAATGCGAACCGATAATCTTCCTTTTATTGAAGAAAACGCCGGATTTACCGATCTGATACTCCAAATGTCAGAAGGCCGGCTGGGGATGGTAATTGTAGGCGACCGAAACCACGTTAAGGGGGTAGTAACCGATGGTGACCTTCGGCGCGCCTTGTTACGCAACCCAGACACCTCTAAACTGCATATTTCTGAGATGATGACAACCTCGCCGGTTATTGTTGAAGAAAATGATTTGGTGAATGACGCAGAGCTCCTGATGATGCACAAGAAAATAACCACCATACTGGTAGGATCAGCTTCAGAAAAGAAAGTAAGCGGGGTTTATCAAATATATAATAGTTAGGCAGTTGTTGGGTTTGATGCAGGAAACATGACATTATAGAATCATTAAAAATATTAATATCATATATATTCTGGTTACTTTAGCCTGATATTTCTAAGGTATTAGAGATAAATAATATGAGACACAGGTACGCCACTTTTATAAAAGCGATCAATTTAGCAAGCGATTATGTACTACTAAATATAAGTATGTTTGCGGCCTGTCTATTAACAGATAAACAAGCTGGCCTATTTGGGCATAATCAGAAATATATTCCCATTGTACTGGTATTTAATCTAATCTGGTTACTCGCATCAAACGTTACAGGCTTTTATGAAGCGGTATTTAACCGCGATTCAATCTATATCTACCGTAACACAATAAGAACCTACATATTATTTGTTACGCTTATCTGTGTTACATTAATTTTGCTCAGCGGTTCAAAGGGCTACATTTTAAGTCGAAACTTCTTATTGTATACGCTGGCGCTATGGGGATTTCTGCTTGGCTTGTGGAAGCTGATATTTCTGGGGATCCGCAAAAGTGACAGGGCCCTATTGGTAGATACACGGCGTGCTGTTATTGTTGGCGGCGGAATGATAGGCCGGGACGTTTATAATTACCTCTTAAACAATCCCGATGCCGGATACCAGCCTTCCGGTTTTTTTGAAGATGACCCCGGCAAAATATATAATTCGTCACTGTATTTAGGTTCTACTTCTGATTGCATGCAGTATGTTGTTGATAACAAGATCAACGAGATATTTTGTACGCTTTCTAACTCCGAGAGCGCCAAGATTCAATACCTGATGCAGGAGGCGGATAAACATCTGATTCGGTTTAAACTTATACCTGAATATTATTTGTTTGAAAAAAGACCCACTATTATTGAGGGTTTTGGACATATTCCGGTAATATCATTCAGGCAGGAGCCGCTGGAAAATGTTTTGAACAGGTTTTTAAAGAGAAGTTTTGATATCCTGTTCTCGCTTTTTGTAATAATATTCATATTAAGCTGGCTTGTGCCTATACTGGCTATTATAATTAAACTGGAATCAAAGGGGCCATTGTTTTTTGTCCAGATGCGTTCGGGAAAAGATAATGCGGCGTTTAAATGTTATAAGTTTAGAAGCATGCGGGTAAATAATGACTCTGATAAAAAGCAGGCCAGCCGCCAGGATGCGAGGATTACCAAAGTAGGTGCGTTTATTCGCAAGACGAATATAGATGAACTTCCGCAATTTTTTAATGTGCTGATAGGGGACATGTCTATTGTTGGACCCCGTCCGCATATGTTGAGCCATACCGAAGAATATTCTAAACTCATCAGCAAGTTCATGGTAAGGCATTTTTTAAAGCCTGGCATCACCGGATGGGCGCAGGTGTCAGGTTATCGAGGTGAAACCCGTACTATTGACGCCATGGAGCGGCGGGTAGAGGCGGATGTATGGTATCTGGAAAACTGGTCGTTTCTGCTGGATCTTAAAATTATTTTCCTCACCATGTGGAATACGTTTAAAGGCGAAGAAAATGCCTTTTGACAGGATATTTAAAGATCAGATGGGCAGAACAGTGCAGATAAGCTGGCCACCCAGAAGAATTATATCCGTAGTGCCTTCCCAAACCGAATTACTTTTTGAACTGTCATTGGGGCAAAGTATTATTGGTATTACCAAATATTGTGTTCATCCTCACGAACAAGTAAAACAGGCAGCGAAGGTGGGAGGCACTAAACAACTTAACATTCCACTTATCACAGAATTAAAGCCCGACCTGATTATCGCCAATAAGGAAGAAAACGAGCGGTCCCAAATTGAGGAACTGGCTGGGCGCTTCCCGGTATGGATCAGTGACATTACTGATTTTGAAGATGCCATTAATATGATTGGTTTAGTAGGGGAAATTACGGACCGTGCTGACCAGGCTAATGCCCTTGTTACCGTCATCAAGAAAGGATTTGGTGCATTACAACCAATCAAGCAGCGTATAAGAGTTGCCTATTTTATCTGGCGAAAGCCGTACATGGTGGCAGGGAAGGATACTTTTATCGATCATATGCTCGCTGTTTGTGGGTTTGAAAATGTGTTCACCACATCGCGCTACCCCCAAATCACCCCTGAAGAATTGACTGAAGCAGCGCCTCAATTGATTTTTTTATCATCAGAACCTTATCCGTTTCGCGAGAAACATATGGATGAATTTGCGGCGCTGGTTCCGAAAGCAAAAATACAACTGGTTGACGGTGAAATGTTTTCGTGGTATGGCAGCCGTTTGCAATATGCACCGGCTTATTTTGAATCGTTGGTAGATATGGTTCATGTTAAATAAACTTTAAAAAATAATGCCTTCTGGTTTTATTATATGGGTTTTTAGTATATCTTTGCCCCACTGAAATCCTAAAGCGGAAGTGGCGTAATTGGTAGCCGCACCAGACTTAGGATCTGGCGCCGCGAGGCGTGGGGGTTCGAGTCCCTTCTTCCGCACAGAGCCGATAATTAACAGTTATCGGCTTTTTTTATCGTAAATTTTTCTTCCCAAAAGTCTAAGATAGGTCGGCGGTACTGCTTAATGTAAAATCAAGTTCTAATTTTTCGGCTTCGCTATTAATATTCTTGATTATCGAATCCAGTTGTTCCGAACATCCTTCAAGAGCCTCCAGGCATCTGTTTTGTTCGGTTTCACTCTCGGCTTGCTTTAGTAACGGAATTAATCCTATTATTGAACATACCGGCCGCCTGATTTCGTGCGAATTAAACCAGGCTATCCGCTGCAGTGCCGCATGTTGGCTGAGTATTTTTTGTTCCCTTTTCTTTTGTTCAGTAATAATGGTTTCTACCGATATAAAAAACAGAAAAACTTCGTTCTCATCGAATATGGGCGTTAAACTGATCTGCGTCCAGTACGGTTCACCGTTTTTCTTATAATTCAGCAGTTCACCGTAAAAAAATTCTTTTCGGCCAACCGTTTCAATCAACTGGCCGAGTGTGTGTTTATCGGTATCGGCACCAATCAATAGTTCTACTGGGTTCCTGCCGATCGCTTCCTCATCCGTATAGCCTGTAAAGTCCACAAAAGCCCGGTTAACCCGCAAAATTTCACCGCTTTCCTTTACAATAACCACCATATTATTGATCTTATCTATCACCTCGCCCAGAAGCCTGTTTTCATGTTCCGCTTTTTTGAGCACCTTAAAGTTGGCAGCTAATTTCTCGTGTAATTCCTTTTCTTTCAGGTAGGCCTCTTGCAATTGCCGTTCATGTTGCACCTGCATGGTAATATCTGTGGCCATCACCATTTTACAGTGCATATCATTAAAAAACACGCGGTGAGTTATTACTGATACCGGAAATGTTTCCCCCGATTTCCGCATATGCCTCCATTTACCTGCTTCGTGATGCATGCCGTTGTCCTCTTTGATCATTGCTAATAATTGCAATTGATCAGATTTTGGCCGGATGTCCATAATGCTCATTTTAAGAAACTCTTCCCGGCTAAAACCATATTTCACTACTGCAGCGTCGTTCACCGCTATGAAATTTAGTGTTTGCAGTTCAAATATCCACATTGGATTAGGGTTGGAATCAAAAAGCGCACGATATTGTTTTTCAGACAGGCTCATCTGTTTATGATGCTTTTTGCTCTCGTTGAATAGCATGAAAAAAGTTGCAGCGGGGACTATCAAATCATTTACCGTGCGGATCAGATCTATATAAAAGGGGGTAAAATGAGTGCTTAAGGAAGTGATAAGGTTATCACTTATGAACGCCCATAAACCATATATAGCTAATCCAATGATAAGGGTTTTATTCTTTTGCCACATGTTCCTCCAGAAATGAATCTGTTATTTATACGCATTATTTGGGTTCCTGGTTAACTTTCGTTGAGTAAAATACTGTAGGATGACGGACAGACATTGTGAAATATGGTACCGATGTGTATTCTTTAGGTTTTGTGTTGATATTTTAAATTGATAATCAGCCTGTTGCAAATGTTGCTAGGACAATTGTAATATATCAACTACCTTTAATGTTGCTAAGCAATTGTAATCCAATACAATCCTACATAAAACTGCTGCCTTGAATTTTTAATGGAGCTGGTACTTCTTATTGGACCAGAGGTGTGGTGTTACGCTTATTGCTTTTATTAAACTTGTGAAATGGCTGTTTTGAAAAAGATCGTAGTTTGCTGTATTGCCTTGCTTTTAATGCAAAGGGGGGTGGGGCAGGTTTGGAAAAAGGCAGTAGGGGATATTCCTGAGACTTCAAATTATGCTATTACCAGCTATACTATAGCAGATGGATTACCGTCGAGAAATACAACAACCGTAGTTAAAGATAAAAGAGGTTTTATTTGGGTAGGGACCGAAAGCGGGTTATGTAAGTTTGATGGTTATGCTTTTAAAACATTCGCTAATAAAAAGGGCGATAGCACCAGCATTTCCAATAATTTTATTAACGCGCTTATTGAGGATCAAAAGGGGCGTATCTGGGTAGGTACCATGGATGGCCTTAATATGTTTGATCCGAATACGGAAAAATTTAAGCGGTTTTATCATAACCCTGCGGATAAAAAATCGCTAAGCAACAATAAGATATGGAGCCTGCTGGCCGACGATAAAAACCGTATATGGATTGGTACAGACGACGGTTTTAATTTGTATAACGAGCAAACTGGCGCTTTTAAAACTTATTTTCCCGATGTGGCTAATCCCTTCGCCATGAAGGGTAAATCCGTCAATGCAATTATTCAGGATGGGCCCTTTTTGTGGTTGGGTAACTGGGGCGAAGGACTCAATAAATTTGACACGCGCATTGGCAGGTTTTATAACTATAAACAGCCGTTTGCTGCGGGCGAGAAAAATCCAAACGACATCTGGACCCTTTGCAAGGATGAGCATGACAAGATCTGGATAGGCTCGTATTGGAAGGGGTTATACGCCTTTGATCCGCTTACACAAAAATTCAAGTTTTATGCTAATAACCATGCGGTAAACGAGCCTGTATTTACGTTGTTAAACATAGGTGGAAACAACCTGCTGGTTGGCGGTAATGAAAACTTCTGGTGGGTTAACACCAGGTCAAACAACTGGACTAAAGTTGATGGTGTTGAAAATGACCCTCATGGCCATGCTTACCGCGACCGAAACGGACTGATCTGGATAAGCTCCAAAAATGGCCTTAGTAAAATTGACCAGAAGCAATATAAGTTTAGCTATTTCCCTTTGGCTCCCCGCCGCGCGGAGGTAACCAGTCTGCTCGTTGCCGACTCTACGCTTTGGATGGGAACAAGCAAGGGACTGGTGCTGTATGATTTTAAAGCTGATCGACTGTCAATATTAAAACACTCGTCATCGCCCGGAAGTCTTGGTAATGATCAGATCAGGAAAATTTATAAAGATAACGAAGGCCATATTTGGGTTTTAACGGAGTATGGCTTTGATGAGTTAGACCCTATTGCCAAAACATTTAAGCATCATTACCATCACTCTGCCCTTGGGCGTTTGTTTAATGAAGACGTATTCAGGGATATGCTGGAGATTGATCCGGGGGTTTATGGTTTAGCTACGGATGCCGGTTTTAAGATATTTGATAGTCGCACCGGTAAGTTTACACATTATTTCAACCGGCCGGCTGATAACTCCACTATCAGCAATAACCACGTGAGCTGTTTACTCAAAGATCGGGATGGTTACATTTGGATAGGAACCGCCGGCGGCGGCCTCAACCGCTTTGATCAAAAAACGCAAAAATTTAAGCAGTTTAGCAGTAACGATGGTGTTAAGGGATCGCTCTGTGACAACACAATTCAAAACCTTTTTCTCGACAAAGCGGGAAATATTTGGGTATGTACGCAGGACGGACTGAGCAGGTACGTTAAAAAGACAAGTTCCTTTATTTCCTATTCAAAAAATAACGGTTTCCCAAGTAACGTTTTTGACGACGTTGTGCAGGATCGAGACGGCAATCTATGGGTTACTACAGAAAGCGGTATTTCGAAGTTTGACCCATCGAGCGGACGGGTAACCAATTTTGATGCTGCAGATGGTGTATTTGTATATAGTGCCATTGACAAGGATAAAAACGGCGGCATTTACCTTGCTGGCGATAAGGGCTTTGAATATTTAAATCCTTCCCGAATCAGCCGTAATACCGAGATTCCGCCGGTATACGTTAATGATTTTCAGATCTTTAATAAATCTATTGAACCGTCTGAAAGTGGGCCGTTTAAAGAAAGCTTAAGTACAGTTCAAAAAATTACGCTAAAGTATAGTCAGAGCGTTTTTTCTATCGGCTTTGTGGCTTTGAACTTTACGCTGCCTCAAAAAAATCAATATGCCTATAAGCTGGACGGCTTTGATCAGAAATGGAACTTTGTTGGGCCGCAGCATAAAGTAACTTATACTAACCTCGATCCCGGAACATATATTTTTAATATCAAGGCAGCAAACAATGATGGTGTATGGAATACTGTAGGCCGTAAGATTATGCTGGTGATTACGCCACCCTGGTACCGTACCTGGTATGCGTGGTCAATTTACCTCATCATCATTTGTCTGGCTATTTACGCTTATATTAAATACCGCGAGCGCCAGGCTCAACTCCATTACGAAATTAAGCTGGCCCATTTACAGAGCGAGCAGGAAAAGCAGCTCAATGAACGCAAACTCTCTTTCTTTACCAATATATCCCACGAGTTTCGTACACCGCTCACGCTGATCATCAATCCGCTTAAAGAAATACTTTATAAGGAGGGCGGCGACGTAGATGTTTCGGGGTTGAATATTGTATACCGCAATGCAAAAAGGCTATTGAGTTTGGTTGATCAGTTGCTGTTGTTCCGCAAGGCGGAGGCAGGAGCGGAGAAGCTAAAAGTAGAGAAACTGAATATAGTTGACCTGTGCAAGGAAGTTTTCTTATGCTTTTCACATCAAGCCAAATTAAAGAACGTTCATTTTAATTTCGTATGTGCGGAAGAAGTAATGGAGCTTTTTGTTGATCGTGAAAAGATGGAAATTGTGCTGTTTAATCTTGTTTCCAACGCTATGAAATTTACACCGGCGGGCGGCGAGGTTACTTTTTCGGTGGAAGAGGACGAAAGTGCGGTGATGATCAGGGTTAAAGATACTGGTTGCGGAATTGACGAGAAGATAGGCGATAAATTATACAACAGGTTTTACCAGGAACAGCGTGCAAATAAGCAGAATAAAGGCGGTTTTGGCATTGGCTTGTTCCTTGTTAAAAGTTTTGTTGAGCACCACCACGGTCAGATCAGCTATACCAGTTCTGCAGGCGTTGGAACCGTGTTTTCGGTTTCTTTATTGAAGGGTGATGCTCATTTCTCAAACGCAGAAATTGTAGCTGATCAATCTAAAAGTTCACCAATGTTGCAGGAGTTGATAGAGGACGAGGCCGTAGCCAATTCTTTTGTTGAAGAAGCTAATGAGGCACTGGCAGAATCCGATCTGAATGCGGATCTAAAGTCAATGCTGATCATCGATGATAATAAAGACTTGAGAGAGTATCTTAAACAGATATTCAAGATAGACTATCGGGTTTATGAGGCTGCAGATGGTATAACTGGCTTAGCGATGATCAAGGAGGTGCTGCCAGAAATCGTGATCAGTGATGTGATGATGGAAGGCATGACCGGTATTGAACTTTGCGCAACAGTTAGGGAGGATATAGATATAAGTCATATACCAATTATTCTGCTTACGTCAAGTTCATCTTCCGAAATTAAGCTAAAAGGCCTCGAAGGCGGAGCAGACGATTACATTAGCAAGCCATTTGATAAAGATATATTAAAGGCAAGAGTAGCGGGAATTCTGAAAAGTAAGAATGCGTTGCAGAAGTATTTTTACAATGAGATCACGCTCAACAAAAATCCGCACAAGATTTCCATTGAATACAAGCAATTCCTGGAAAATTGTATTGCCATTGTGGAGAAACACATGACCGATCCATCATTCAACTTACAGGTGCTTGCTTCTGAACTTAATATCTCACATTCCAGCCTTTATAAAAAGATAAAGTTTGTGTCGGGCCAATCGGCCAGTAACTTTATCAGGTCCATCAGGCTCAGGAAAGCCGCTAATCTTTTTATCCATACCGATTATAATATACTGGAAACTTCGTGCATGGTAGGGATCAATGACATTAAGTACTTCCGTGAACAATTCAAGAAGCTGTTCAATATGAACCCTTCGCAGTATATCAAAAAGTACAGAAAAACATTCAAGAGCGACATGGTAAACCACGACGTGAATTAGCGCTAGCTAAAGCAGTGGAACCTTTTAAAACCGTGATTTTTTCTGGTTCAATTATTCCATGAAATATGATAGAAAAGGGGCTATTCCAGCGGAAAGCCCCTTTTCTAGTTAAAAATTACGGGTTTACCCCTTCTATTTTGCGATCTACCCCCTCTCTGATTTTATCAAATTCGGTGACATTAGCAATTACAATCGGCGCTTAGAGCCGTGTCGATTTGTTGAACCAATTATTTTTTAAAAACAGAAACATGAGGAAAAATTTACTAAATGAATTTTCTCCGCCGGGAGAAAAGAAGCGATTACTCTGCCTTTCGTTAATCGCATTGTTGGCAATGAATGGTAGTCTGTATGCAGCTGTAAAAAGCGAGCGCCATGTGGCCCTTACTTATGCCAATCTTCAGCAGGATGTTACCGTAAGCGGGACAGTAACCGATGAGCAAGGTGCACCATTACCGGGTGTAAGCGTTTCGGTAAAAGGATCAAACATCGGTACAACTACCGATATTAATGGTCATTTTTCGCTGCGGGTGGCTGACGCAAATGCACGGCTGGTTATCAGCATGGTGGGCTATACTTCAAGAGAATATGCTGTTCCGGCCAGCCACGTACTGAAGATACAAATGCAGCCTGATCAAAAGTCACTGAACGAGGTTGTGGTTGTGGGTTACGGTACGCAGAAAAAGGCTACCCTTACCGGATCAATCTCCGTGGTTAAAGGGGCTGAGTTAGTTAAAAGCCCGCAGCCAAACGTTTCAAACTCCTTTGCGGGTAGAATATCAGGCGTTATTGCCAATAATACCTCTGGCGAGCCTGGGTATGACGGCTCTAATATCCTGATCCGTGGGATACAAACTACCGGAAGCAGCAGCGTACTGGTTGTTGTGGATGGTGTACCGGGGCAAATTGGCGGTCTGGAGCGCCTTGATCCAAATGACATCGAAAGTGTGTCTGTACTGAAGGACGCATCTGCGGCTGTATATGGTAACCGTGCTGCAAACGGCGTAATCCTGATTACTACCAAACACGGTAAAACAGGTAAGCCAACAGTATCATATACTTTCAATCAAGGCTTCAGTTCTCCTACACGTTTACCTAAACTGGCTGACGCTGCAACTTATGCAACTATCGTAAATGATATTAGCTATTACAACAACGCAGCAGGCGGTTTAAACCAGGTGTATTCTGATGCTCAGATCCAGAAATTCAGAGATGGCTCTGATCCTTTAAATTACCCTAATACCAATTGGGAAAAGGCTATCCTTAAGAATGTAGCTTTGCAGGATCAGCATAATCTTACCGTTTCGGGAGGTACAGAAGATGTTAAATATTATGCATCTGTTGGTTCGCTTTACCAGGACGGTATTTACAAGAATGGTGCTACCAATTATCATCAGTTTAACTTCCGTTCAAATCTGGACGCTAATATTACTAAAGATTTTAAGGTTGGGTTGTTACTTTCCGGCAGGGAAGAGGATCGTCAGTTTCCTAACACCGGTGCTGGTGATATTTTCAGATCTATTTACCGGTCATATCCTACAACAGCGCCGTTTTACCCTAACGGATTGCCTACAGCAGGTATAGACCAGTCAAACCCAGGTCTTACTCCAACCGCAATAGGTGGTCTAAACAGGAACCCTAAACAGGTTTTCAACGGCATCTTAAAAGCAAGTTATAATATCCCGGGCATTAAGGGGCTTTCTCTTGACGGATTCCTGTCGGTAGATAAATCCGGAAACTTTGACAAAGCCTTTTATACGCCTTACACTGTTTACAGCTATAATAGTGCGACCAACGTTTACACGCCGAGTATTGAAGGCGGCGCAAACGGTAAAGCCTATCTTTACGAATCTCAGCTTAACCAGTCGCTCATTACAACCAACATTAAGTTAAACTTTGAACGTCAGTTTGGCTTGCATAACATTAATGCCTTTGTTGCATATGAGCAAAGTAAAAGTGACTACAACTTCTTTTGGGCGCAACGCAACAATTTCCCAACTACAACTACGCCCGAATTATCACAAGGTGGAACAGCAGCCAGCGATGCGCTGAATGGTGGAAGCAGTAGTGATAACGGTAATCCGGCTATTTATAATTATCACCGCCGAAGCGTGATCAGCAGGCTGGCCTATAACTACGCCGAGAAGTATTTGCTCGAAGGGCAGTTAAGAGCTGACGGTTCTTCACTTTTCGGACAGGGACATCAGTGGGGATACTTCCCTTCGATATCTGCCGGTTATCGTATTTCTAAAGAAAGCTGGTTTAGCGATCACGTTAAGTTTATTGACGACTTAAAGTTGAGAGCGTCTTATGGTGTGCTAGGTGACGATATTATTTCAGCTTATCAGTACATTGACAACTATTCATTCAATAACTGGGTTGTACTGGATAATGGGTCCGGTGCTGCAGTTCAACCTGGTGTAGATCTTACTAAACTGGCAAATCCAAACATTACCTGGGAAACTGCTAAGAAAACAGATATCGGTATCAACGCAGTTTTTCTGAAAAACTTTACCCTCGAGGCCATTTACTTCTATCAAAAGCGTTCTAATATCTTAACTTATCCTAATGGTTCTATACCGGCAGTTAGCGGTATCGTAAATCCATACGGTGGAAGCCCTCTTGTGCCGGCTGAAAACATTGGCAAAGTAAATAGCGGCGGTTTTGAAGGTACTTTAGGCTATAATCATCCTGGTAAATTTAACTGGGGATTAACAGGTAACTTCACATTTGCAAAGAGTAAAGTAATTTATGAGGACGAGGCAGCTGGTACATTGTCTTATCAGGCAGTAACCGGACATCCGCTCAATACTTATCTGTTATACAAATCCACCGGTATCTTCCGTTCACAGGATCAGTTGAATAATACGCCGCACGTTCCAGGTGCACAGGTTGGCGATTTGATCTATGCTGATATTAACGGCGATGGCAAGATCACCGCTGCAGACCAGATCCGAAGCAAATATGGCAACATACCGCAGATTGTTTATGGTCTTAGTGCTAATGCAGGTTACCAAAACTTTGATCTGAGCATCCTGTTCGCAGGCCAGGCAGAAGTAAGTCAATACGTGCTGGCCGAATCAGGAACCATTGGTAACTTCTATAGCTCATGGGCCAATAACGCCTGGAGCCCAACCAATCCAAATGGTTCGTATCCAAAAGTATCAGCCCGCGCCTCAAGTGCAGTAAGCGGCGGCTTGTATAACAGTACTTTCTGGCTTAATGATGCTTCATTCCTAAGACTTAAAAATGTTCAACTGGGCTACACGCTCCCTATGAATGTGGTGTCAAGATTACACATTTCTGGTCTGCGGTTGTACGTGAGTGCGTTTAACTTGTTTACTATTACCAAGGTTAAAGATTACGATCCTGAGGGAACAAGCGGAAGCGGACAGTTTTATCCAGAGCAGCGCATAATCAACATTGGCGCAAATGTTAAATTTTAAAGTATCATGAAAATATTAAAAAACACTATATACGGTGCAGCAGTGCTGACGATGTGCTTGTCGGCGTGTAAGAAAGATTTCCTGCAGACGACACCTACAGACCGGCTTTCGGGCTCGTCTATCGCTTCAGACACAACGCTTTTTGAAGATTATGTTATTAACCGGTACCTCGGGGTTACATTACAATCCAAAGAAGGTGACGGTTCTCCTCCCGGATTCGGGCGTGGCTTTGAATACGCCATGTGGAGTTCGGTTACTGATGAATCCATTTATACCAATAACGACGGAAGCTGGGTACTCCAACAGGGCCAGCTTGCACCGGATAATTTAGGAATTGCAGGTACCCTATGGGGCCGGAGTTACCGCAGTATACGCGAGGTTAATTACGCGCTTAGCCTGATCAATAGTTTAAAATTGAGTGCTGCTCATAAGACCAGGCTCATCGGCGAGCTTGAGTTTATCAGAGCTTTCCGTTACCAGGATTTGATCCGTAACTATGGCGGTGTGGTGTTGATGGGTGATAAGGTGACCGACCTAACCAGCAACCTGCAGGACCCAAGCTTGTTCAAACGCGCCTCGCTCACCGACTGCTTTACCTATGTTCTTGCTCAGTTGGACGATGCAGCATCAAAACTTCCTTTGAACAATGATGCGACGTGGGCGCTCGGAAGGGCCACCAAAGGTGCAGCGCTGGCGCTGAAGTCCAGGTTAGCGTTATATGCTGCTAGTCCGCTATACAATGCGGGTACTTGGCAAGCCGCTGCTGCTGCTGCAAAAGCTGTAATGGATCTGAACAAGTATAGCCTTGATCAGGGCGGTTATTCAAAATTGTTCTTAAACCCCAATAGTAACGAGATCATATTTGAGCGGTTGTATTTCCCTAATACCGCTCCTCACACAAGGCTCGAAATAGCCAATGGTCCTAATGGTTATGACGGTTGGGGTGGTAACACACCATTGCAAAACCTGGTTGATGCGTATCCGATGAATAATGGAAAAGCTATTACAGATCCAACTTCTGGCTATGATCCGCAAAATCCATATGTTAACCGTGATCCTCGGTTTTACGCAACCATCTTATATAATGGTGCGCCATACCGTAACAGCACCGTTCAGGTGTTCTTACCCGGTGGTAAAGACAGTAACCAGGGACCATCAAACTGGAACACCAGCTTAACCGGTTACTATCTGCGTAAGTTTATGAACGATGCCTATCCGATAGATAACCCTTGGAGCGTGGCTGGTGCACAGCCTTGGATCTATTTCCGTTATGCTGAAATTCTGCTTAACTATGCCGAAGCTCAGAATGAAGCTGTTGGACCAGATGCTACTGTTTATGCAGCTATAAACGCCATCCGTGGCAGAGCTTCTGTGAACATGCCTGCGCTTCCTACGGGATTAACACAATCGGCAATGCGTACAGCTATCCAAAACGAACGCCAGATTGAAATGGCTTTTGAAGAACAACGTTTTTATGACGTTCGCCGCTGGAAGATTGCATCACAAACCGAAAACGTGCCTGCTTACGGTGTTAATGTTACAGTTAACGCTTCTAGTCCGTCCGGCTATACCTATACACGTAAGGTAGCGCTTGCCGGCCGGTCTTTCCAGGACAAAGAATACTGGCTGCCTATTCCGTTGTCTGAAATTCAGGCATCTAATAATCAGCTTGCACAAAACCCTGGCTATTAAGATAGCCATCTAAAGAAGCTGCATTAAAAGTGGACCTCCGTGGTTTTTGGGCGTCCTCCGTGAGCTTAGTGGTTAAATGGCCACTAAGCCGCGGGGGAGGGCGCGGAGGCCTAAAGAAGATTATTCTTGTTCACTTTGATGCAGCTTCTTATCCTTCTCCTCAGCAATTAAAAACCAATCAATAACCTAAATTACCTGAGATCTATGAGAAAACTAATTTTACCTGCTTGTTTAGCAGCGTTAATTATCGGCGGCTGTAAAAAAGAGGCCGCTGTAAAGCAATCAGACGTACCTGTTAAAACAGCAGTTACTGGTTCTGGCCAGAAAGTCCTGGCGTCAACTCCCGCAAGTGCGCTAAAGGGAGTAAATTGGGCATGTGCCGGCGATAATTTTTCTGATACCATATTGGTATTAAGCGGATTATCATCAACTGACAGTTATGCAACCGTAACTGCCAAAACCAATTCACTGCTCACTTCGCTGGTAAGTAATACAGGCGCAAACACCATTCGTATTCCGGTTAACTATCCCACCACTTCGCAAGCCTGGTGGAACTCTTATACCGCAGTAATTGATGCAGCCACCAGCAAGGGGTTAAACGTAATTATCGGTTGTTGGGAAGGAAAATCATCGGAGGATGGTCTGATTGATAATACTACCCAGTTCTGGTCCATGTGGCAAACGGTTGTCAATAAATATGTAGGCAACTCCAAAGTTTATTTTGAGATATTTAATGAACCGCATGGCTATACACTTACAGACTGGACAAACATTTGTGCCCAATGGCTCTCCAATTACCCAACAGTACCGCAAGGACGTGTTTTAGTAGATGGAACAAGCTATGCACAGGTTGTTACCGGCGTAGGAGCCGACAGCAGGCTTACCGGTTGTTTGCTATCCATACACGATTATACCTTCTTTACCAGTTCATCGCTTACTACCGCTTACTCGTGGGAAACCAGGTTGGCTGGTAATGTTGGCAGCTATGCCAGCCGGACAGTGCTAACCGAATTTGGAGACACCATGAACAGCGGCATCAACTATACCGGAGCAATTGGCGGCAGTAAAGATATTGCCTATATACAAGGCTTTACCAATCAGGTACGCGCAACAGGTATGGGCAGCGTTTACTGGCCAGGCATCCGTACTGGTGATAGCTACGCGATGGAAACCATTACGGGTTCTGGTACCAGTCTTACCCTTACTAATACCAATGCTTCAGGGCTTAGCCGTTTGCAATATGGCTGGGGAACAGGTACAGGCGGAACGGATGTGTTTTACTCAGGTGCTTATTATCGCTTCCTGAATCAGAACAGTGGTGATGCTATGGACGTTAATCAGGCCTCTACCGCAAACGGAGCCAGCATTATCCAATGGCCACAAAACGGTGGCAATAACCAACAATGGAGCATTACCGACAATGGTAACGGTTACTATAAGATCACCAACCGCAACAGCGGCCAGGTGCTTGATGTTAACGGAGCTTCGACCGCAAGCGGAGCCAGCATTATCCAATGGCCATGGAACGGTGGCAATAACCAGCAATGGCAGCTTACCTCTACAGGTACGGGCATTTATAAGGTTCTTAACCGCAATAGTGGTTACGTTGTGGATGTAAACGGTGCATCAACTACCAATGGTGCCACCATTATACAATGGCCGTGGAATGGTGGTAACAACCAGCAATGGCAGGTAATACAATGGTAGTACAGGCCCGCTTTTAAAAAGATAATAATATAATATGCTGCATATTAAGAGGAGAAAGTACTTATTTACGCTGATAACGCTGTTTTTTGCCAGTAATGGTTTTAGCCAGCAAAAGGTTACTACAATTAATGTTGATTTAAATAAAACCTATCAGAGTATAGACAACTTCGGTGCTTCGGACGCCTGGTCTGTTCAGTTTGTAGGTACCTGGCCAGATAGTAAGAGAAATGCCATAGCAGATCTGCTTTTTAGTTCAGACACCCTTAAAGATGGTACACCAAAAGGAATAGGCCTTTCACTTTGGCGGTTTAACCTGGGTGGCGGTAGCACCCAGCAAGGCGACCAAAGCGGCATTAAAGATGAATGGCGCCGTGCCGAATCTTTTATAACCAGCCAGGGTGGATTTGACTGGAGCAGACAGGCCGGTCAGCAATGGTTTTTAAGAGCAGCTAAATTGAGGGGGGTACCGCAGTTTCTGTGTTTTGCGAATAGTGCCCCCTTTCAATTTACTAAAAACGGAAAAACCTTTGCCAACCACGGCAATACTAACCTTTCTCCTCAAAAATATGCAGCATTTGCAAACTACCTGGCAAAAGTAATTCCAGGGGTTGAACACCGAAATGGTGTGAAATTTCAATATGTAAGTCCGGTTAATGAACCGCAATGGGATTGGAGCGATGGCGGGCAGGAGGGATGCCCTTTTAAGAATGAGGAAATAGCAGGTTTGATTCACGAGATCAGCAAAAGCTTCGTTCAGCAAAAAGTCTCGACACAGATCATTATTCCGGAGGCCGGTAGCATCGAGTACCTGTATAAGGATTCAGATAAACCGGACAAAGGAAGCCAGATCAATAATTTTTTTAAAGCCGGATCAGCCAATTATGTTGGTCGGCTACCAGGAGTATCGTCAGTAATTGACGCTCATAGCTACTTTACAACGTCTCCTCAAACCAAGGCGGTACAAATGCGAGAAGCCCTTGCAGACCATGTCGCCTCTGTTAAAGGACTGAAGTACTGGATGTCTGAATACTGTATATTGGGAGACAACGAGGGGGAGATCAACGGTAATAAAAGAGACTTGGGTATTGAGGCCGCGCTGTACCTGGCCCGTGTTATTCATACCGACCTTACCGTTGCAAACGCAGCGGCCTGGCAATGGTGGACCGCCATTTCGGCCTATAACTATAAGGATGGATTAATCTACATAGATAAAGATAAAGCCGACGGAGATTTTTACGCCAGTAAAATGTTATGGGCACTGGGTAATTACAGCAGGTTTGTAAGGCCGGGCGCATTGCGGGTGGAAGCAAAATCGGATTCATCAGGTCAGATCTTAATCTCCGCTTATAAGAGAGGAAAAATTTTTACCGCAGTTGTTGTAAATCCAAACAATGCAGCGGTGCCGGTAAGCTTAAACATAAACGGGGGCGAAGTAAAACTCCTGAAATCATATACCACATCATCTGATAAAGCGCTATCACCGGTTGTGCTGCACAATCAGCACCAATTATTGGTGGATAGTCGCTCAATAACAACAATTACAGGGGAACTGCGCTGATAGACTACTATTTATGAAAAATAACAACCTAATACTTTTACTGCTTTTGACGCTGACTGCCAACAGCGCATTTGCACAGCTAAATCAACGGCTGCTATTTAACGATGGCTGGAGCTTCCATAAGGGCGATGTTTCAGCCGGAGCGAATGGCGGTTCGGCCGAAATACAATGGCAAAATGTTCAGCTGCCGCATGATTGGAGCATCGACGGACCTTTTAGTGAAGAATGGGCCAGCGCCACCGCTTATTTACCGGGCGGCTTGGGCTGGTATAAAAAATACTTTAACGCTCCGGTAAATTGGAAGAGCAAAAAGGTTGCCATCGGCTTTGACGGCGTTTACAAAAACAGTGAAGTATGGATAAACGGGCATTACCTCGGTAAGCGACCCAACGGCTTTGTGCCTTTTCAATATGACCTTTCGCCTTATCTAAAATATACTCAAAGAAATCTCATCACCGTAAAGGTAGATCATACTGAGTTTGCTGATTCAAGGTGGTACACTGGGTCCGGTATTTACCGCGATGTTTATCTACTTGTCAAAAATCCAATTCATATTAATCGGGACGACATTGTATTTTCAACGCCTGAAGTATCGGCATCAAGTGCATCGCTACAGGTAAAAGCAATTGTAACCAATGGCACTTCGGCTTCAGCCCCGGTGACGGTTAAAATAAGGTTGACCGATCCGAAAGGAAAAATTGCGGGCGCTGAAGAACAACACTTGCAAGCAAAGCCGGGTCAAAATGAAGTAACGCTGAATCATACTGTGGCCGCTCCTCATTTGTGGAGTGTTGACGAGCCACAATTATATCAATTGCAGGTACAGGTAATCCGTAACGGTGCAGTTATAGATCAGGAGACCGAAGCTGTGGGTATTCGCAGTATCCGTTTTGACAAGGACAACGGATTCTTCCTCAACGGTGAAAATTTAAAGTTAAAGGGTGTATGCATTCATGATGATGCAGGCGCGTTGGGTGTTGCAGTGCCGGCTGAGGTTTGGGTGCGCAGGCTGAAGACCTTGAAAGATGCAGGCGTAAATGCCTTGCGTTTGAGCCATAATCCGCATGCCGATTACCTGTACGATCTTTGCGATCAAATGGGCTTCCTGGTAATGGATGAAGCTTTCGATGAGTGGGAGATTGGAAAAAATAAATGGGTTAAGGGCTGGAATGTCGGCACACCATCAAAAGATGGCTATCATGAGTATTTTAAAGAATGGGCCCATCGCGATCTGGAAGCGATGATCAAGCGGGACCGGAACCATCCGTCGGTTATTCTTTGGAGCATCGGGAACGAAATAGATTACCCTAATGATCCCTATACCCATCCGGTGCTTAACACCGGTAGAAATCCGCAGATCTATGGCAAGGGCTACCTGCCTGATCATCCGCCTGCCAGTGAAATTACCGGGATTGCCAAAGATCTGGTAAAAACGGTTAAAGCGTTTGATACTACCAGGCCTGTTACGGCAGCATTGGCGGGAGTGGTGATGTCTAACGAAGTGGGTTATCCCGAAGTGCTCGACATAGTTGGCTACAATTACCAGGAATTCCGTTATGCCGAAGATCATCAGAAATACCCCAACAGAATAATTTACGGCAGTGAGAACGGGATGCAGCGGCAGGCCTGGGAGGCCGTTGATACCAATAAATATATATCAGGACAATTTTTGTGGACCGGCATCGATTATCTGGGCGAAGCCGGTAAATGGCCGCAAAGAAGTAATGGAGCTGGACTTATTGACCTGGCCGGTTTTGAAAAGCCAGAGTATTACTATCGCCAAAGTTTATGGGCAGCCAAGCCGATGGTTTATATTGGTGTACGAGAAGCTAACACAAGCAGGGGCGGTGGCATCTGGAGCCACAGAGGCGTGCGTCCACTGTGGAACTGGGATGCAGGTAATAAGCTTCAGGTAGAATGTTTTACCAACTGCCAGGAAGCGGAACTTTTTCTCAATGGCAAATCATTAGGTAAACAGGTTTGTGATACCACTAAAGGAAAAATTCCGACATGGAACGTAGATTACCAACCCGGAGAGCTCCTGATAAAAGGATATAACAACGGCAATACCGTGGCTTCTTATTTCCTTAAAACAGCCGGAGAGCCGCAAATGATACGGGCCATTGCTGATCGCACTATGTTCCCAAAATCGCGTAAAGGAATAAGCCAGATAGAAATACAGATTACAGACCTGCATGGTAACCCGGTTTACAAGGCTGATAATGAAATTACTGTAAAACTACATGGAGATGCAAGGCTATTGGGGCTTGAGAGCGGCAGTAGCACCAGTCACGAAAATTACCGCGACGATCATAGAAAGGCGCTTGATGGAAAGCTGCTGGCCTATATTCAAACCAATGGTAAACCGGGCGTTGTCACCGTCGAAATCCGGTCGGCGGGATTAAAGCCGCGAGTTGTAAAACTAATAGTAAGATAAATTATACCCCCAAATTCTTTTAAACTGCATATGCGAAAATTTAAATACATCATTTTGCTGCTGGCGATATGTTGGGCCGCTCAAATACGCGCCCAAACCAGTAAGCACACTTTTGCACTTGGCGATTCGACCTTTTTGCTAGACGGGAAGCCTTTCCTGATGATCAGCGGCGAGATGCACTATCCACGTATACCTCGTGAAGCCTGGCGCGCACGAATGAAAATGGCCAAGGCAATGGGCCTCAATACCATCGGCACCTATGTTTTCTGGAATTTGCACGAACCCCAAAAAGGTAAGTTTGATTTTAGCGGCAATAACGACATTGCCGAGTTTGTTAAAATTGCCAAAGAGGAGGGACTATGGGTTATACTCCGTCCGAGCCCTTATGTATGCGCCGAATGGGAATTTGGTGGCTATCCATACTGGCTGCAAAATGAAAATGGCCTGGTGGTACGCAGCAAGGAGTCAAAGTATCTGAAGGAATACGAAAGCTACATTAAGGAAGTAGGTAAACGACTCGCACCCCTGCAAGTAAACCATGGTGGCAACATTCTAATGGTGCAGATAGAGAATGAATACGGCTCTTACGGTGATGACAAAGAATATCTGGCCATTAACGAGAAAATGTTTAGAGAAGCCGGTTTTGACGGTTTGCTGTATGACTGCGACCCGGCACCTGACTTAGCTCGCGGACATTTAGCTGGGTTATTACCTGCAGTAAATGGCTTAGATAATCCGGCCCAGGTAAAACAGTTGATTAAGGAAAACCACGGAGGCAAAGGTCCTTTCTACATCGCTGAATGGTATCCAGCATGGTTCGACTGGTGGGGAGCGCCTCATCACACCGTGCCTGCCAAACAATATAGTGGTCGCCTCGACTCAGCATTGGCTGCCGGTATATCCATTAATATGTACATGTTCCATGGAGGCACTACCCGGGCATTTATGAACGGCGCTAACTATAAGGACGAAACGCCTTATGAGCCGCAGATAAGCAGTTATGATTATGACGCCCCACTAAACGAGGCCGGAAACGCTACTCCAAAATTCTGGGCCTTCAGAGAAGTGATCAGCAAGCATCTGCCAGCTGGCGAGCAATTGCCCGAAGTGCCTGCGGCTAAACCTGCTATCAGTATTGCAGATATTAAGCTAACGCAGTCTGCATCGGTACTCAACAACCTGCCAGCAGCACGCGCCAATGTTACCCCGCTTACTTTTGAGGATCTGCACCAGCCCTATGGCTTTGTGTTATACAGAACTACATTGCAGGGTGGTAAAACCGGGTTGTTGAAGCTGAACGGTTTGCGCGATTATGCCATCGTTATGGTTAACGGAAAACGGGTAGGTGTGATGGACCGTCGCTTAAAGCTCGACAGTATAAACCTTACACTGCCTGCCGGAAAAGTAACACTCGATATTTTGGTTGAAAACCTTGGCCGCATCAATTTTGGAAAATATCTGCTGCAAAATAAAAAAGGCATTACCGGTGAGGTTTTGTTTAACGGTGCAGAGGTTAGGCAATGGCAAATGTTTGGATTGCCGTTTGACGACGTGAGTAAGATCAAGTATTCTACAAGTCGCAACGTTCAATCTAATTCTCCGGCAATTCTTAAAGGCAGCTTTAATTTAACCAAAGTTGGCGACACCTATCTGGATATGAGAACCTGGGGGAAAGGTGTTGTTTGGATCAATGGGCACAACCTGGGCCGCTACTGGAATGTAGGTCCTCAGCAGACTCTTTATGTACCCGTAGAGTGGCTCAAAAAAGGAGCGAATGAAGTTGTGGTGCTTGAATTGCTTAAACCGGGTCATCATCTGGCAGCGCTTTCCAGCCCGATATTAAACGAGCTTAATCCTGAGCATAAATAATAGTTGAATTGAGGTTTATTTGATTCAAGGCAGCCCCAGGGCTGCCTTGTTTGTTGTAGATGGTTCTTAAAAAAACCGAAACGGTAAAATTGATTATTCGCTGAATGTTGCTGCTGCATAAACGGAAAATAATTGCCTAATTTGCTGCTTAAACCGATCAATTATGCTTGATTTAGTTGTTGAAGCGCGCATGGCGGCTATAGCTCCCGGGATGAATGTTAAACGTATACTGCCATTCCGGTTGAAACGAATGGTAGGGCCGTTTATTTTTATGGACCATGCCGGGCCAATTAGTCTGCCTGCGGCTGATATTCCGAAAATGGATGTACTGCCTCATCCGCATATCGGTCTCTCAACCGTAAGTTACCTTTTCGGTGGCAGCGTTACCCACCGGGATAGTTTAGGGGTACAACAAGTAATTAAGCCAGGCGAAGTGAACTGGATGACCGCTGGGAGCGGTATAGCACATAGCGAGAGATTTGAAGACCCTGCAGTGTTGGCCGGCGGCAATTTTGAAATGATACAAACATGGGTGGCCCTGCTTGAAAAGGACGAGGAAGCCCCGCCATCTTTCAATAATTATACTGTTGATCAATTGCCTGTTTTTACGGAAACAGGCGTTTGGATGAGGCTGATAGCCGGCGAGGCCTTCGGCTTGAAAAGTGATGTAAAAACAAGCTCGCCGTTGTTTTACCTGCATGTGGTATTAGATAAAGATGCCCGGTTTGGTTTGCCGCGCAATTATGCCGAGAGGGGAGTTTACATTGTTAAGGGCAGTATTGAAGTGAGCGGTGTTACCTATACAGCCGGCGTACTGCTGGTATTTACAAAAGGTGTGGACCCAACAATCGTTGCCCTTGAGAAATGTACTTTGATGTTTTTAGGCGGCGAAATCTTAGGCGAGCGCTATATCTGGTGGAACTTTGTATCGAGCAGTAAAGAGCGGATTGAACAGGCTAAAGAAGATTGGAAACAAGGCCGCATCATTTTGCCTCCAAACGATAACAAGGAGTTTATCCCGCTGCCTGATGATAAAACCCGTCCGGCCGGTGGGCCGCCTCCAAACGCTCTTTCCTAGGCGGCAGGTAGGGGAACCTATCGCCAGCCGTGCAGAAACCTGGCAAATTCTTCCTTGTATTGCTCTGATACGCCGAACATCGTATCGCCGATATAAATGCTGTTCCGGGTAACGGAAGTAATCTTCTCCAGCGATACAATAAATGATTTGTGTATTCTCATAAACTTGCCTTTTGGCAGCTTTTCCTCGAGCGCCTTTAATGTTATTAGTGATAGAATGCTTTTGTCTTCATTGAGGATATGGATCTTTGCGTAGTCTTTAAGTCCTTCAATATAAGTGATCTGACTGCAAGCAATTTTTACGGTCTGGAACTCTACTTTAAGGTAGATGTAATCTTCATCCTTTGAAGGAGCTTCCGCTTGATTGCTCTTGAGCTTTGCCAGGTTTAGCGCTTTGGTAGCGCCCCTTAAAAACTCTTCGTAACCAAAGGGTTTGAGCAGGTAATCAACCACGTCGAGTTTATAGCCTTCTAGTGCAAACTGATCAAACGCGGTAGTAAAGATAATTGATGGCGAATTGCTCATATTTCTGCCCGATAAGATCCGCGCTAGTTCTATACCGCTGAGATCGGGCATTTGTATGTCGAGGAAAATAAGGTCCACATTATTTTCGTTGATAAAACGCAAGCTTTCAATGGCGTTAGAAAAACTATCCGTGAGGGTTAGAAAAGGAGTTTGATTTATAAACCGGCATATGAGGTCAAGAGCTGGCGGTTCGTCGTCTACTGCAATACAATTAAGCGTCATAAAAATAGTTTAAGGTGGGCCTCGTATTCGGTCTCGTTGATCATACCGGTAGTTAAAGAATATTTTTCGGGATAGAGCAAATCCAGCCGGCGCGTGGTGTTCAATATACCAATACCATTGCTGCCATCTTCGGCGGCACGTCTGTTTTCATAAACCGTGTTCCGCACCAGCAGTTCGATAAAGTCGCTGTCCTGAATGATCCATATCGCAATATGCCCTTCAGAAATACTGCTTACACCATGTTTAAAGGCATTCTCAACAAATGGTAAAAACAACATCGGCGCAATCATTACTTCATTCTGCAGTTCCGAAGCATCGAATAATACCGATGTTTTTCTGGTGATGCGCAGCTTCATGAGCTCAACATACTCCTGGATAAACGCAATTTCTTTACTTAAAGGAGTTTGGCGATCGGCAGCATCATACAATACGTATCGCATCATTTTAGAAAGATTGGTAATAGCAGTTCGTGCCACGTCGCCGTCAGAAAGGGTATAAGAATAAATGGTGTTAAGCGTATTAAAGAAGAAGTGCGGATTAATCTGGGCTTTTAACAGGGTGAGCTCAGTCGTTACCTTCTCCTGTTCAAGTTTTTGCCTTAACGTTAACTCTTGCTGCCATTTCTGAATAAAGCTGACCATTACTCCCAGGCAGATCATGAGGAGGTTCATGCCGGGCACAAAGGTGTCAAACCGGTAACGATGTTCAGGATGGCCGGGATGAATGCCGCGCGGAAAATGATCGGGCCGCGGCAGGCGCGGACGAAACATAAAGCCGTTGAGGTTGAAGTATGAATCGATGGTGCTATTAAGCACGGTAACAAAGATGATAAGGCACAGCGTTAATATAACGTAGGGCCATACCCTTTGCCTGATGAGTAAATGGGGTATCAGGATATAAAAGTTTATATAGAATACCACCATCAGGATCAGCAGCAAAACGGTTTGTTTGATCCAAAATTGAACCGGCACGGTTAACCCCCACGAGAATGGGTGATAATATAATACGCCAACCGCAAATATGAGCCAGCAAAAAGCATGAACAAGAAAGATTAAACTGCTCCGGAGCGAAAATTTCATTAATGACACGAATTACATCGCAATAATAAATATAGAGAATTTAATGAAAACCGGTGATCGTCCATACTGGATATACCATCGACAACAAAGCTATTTTTGTCGATCACCACTTTTTCTGATGGTATACAGTGCTGGTACATTATCTTAAATGAGGGCCTCTTAAGCCCATTACTAAGGTCAATAAAAAAGACCTCCCGAGCAGCTACTAGTCTTTTGTTAATTAATTGTTTAATTAGAGTGTAATTTAAAGAAAGTGGTCTTTAAATTGCTCATATAAATAGTATGGACAAAAAGGTACTTATAATTGAAGACGAACCTGTCATTGCCGAAATGATGAGTATTTTGCTGGAGGAGGAAGGGTACAAAGTGATCAGTTTGGGAGACACCAAGCTTGCCAGGCGTAAGTTGCACGAGAAGGAGGTGGGCCTCGTAATGCTCGATTTACAATTAAAGGGAGAAGACGGCCAGTCTATGTGTACCTATATTAAAGCACAGGACGATCTTAAGCATATTCCCGTAATATTGGTATCTGGTAATACTGATCTTGAAAAGATAAGAAAGGAGTGTGGCGCTGATGATCATATCGCCAAGCCTTTTAGCCTTAACCAGTTTATGGAGAAAGTAACTCATCACTGGATGTAACAATTGTACTTTCGCTATTTCAATAGCATTTTCGAATTAAGCGAGGCCAGTGAACGCTATGCCCAGCCGCGAACTTATTGCTATGCAGTCCGATCCCCATAAAATTGATATTGACGCAATATTAGCGCACCCGCATAAGAGCTTTCTATTTCCCCGACTCAAAGGCGCCTAAATCGGGTGCTTTTCCTTTGTAAGGGAAACCAATGTCCTGGCCTTTGTCAACAAATTGGCTTTGAGGTTTCAGATGCATAAAGGTAATATCGGGCAAACTGCCGTCTGCTTTGCGCGGAGCGGTAAGTTGAGATTCGTCCAGGCTTACAAAGTCCTGGTCAGTAGCCTGTAAATTAAGATCGAAGTAATTATTGCTTAAGTCACATTTTGCAGCGTCGAGGTTTTCCACTTCCTTATTGCCTTTACAGCCCAGGTTATTGCGCATTCTATGGCCGTAGCCCGGTACGTCTGTACGGTTATCGGCCAGTCGGTTCAGCATATTAAAGTTAATGCGGTTGCCGCAGGCCGAGTTATTGTACCAAAAACTGCCGGTAACATGATGGTTTGAATAAAAGCCGCTGGCCTTGTTATGAACCGCCAAACAAAAACGAACCGTAGTTTGCGGCACAGGATTAGGGAGTTCGTCGGCGGCATGTGAACCAAAGCCGCCGCCTTTAAAACCATTGCCATCGCCGGCGCTTTTAAAATCCGGGCTATAGCCATTATAAAAAGCCCAGCAGTTTTCAAATACGGTGCCCTCGTGCGAGTTAATCACGTCATAGCCGTCGTCGCTGTTGAGCCATGCCCGGCATCCTCTGAAAATGTTTCCCTTGCCACCTGCTGCCGGATGGCAGCCAAAGCCGTCTGTATTGCCACCGCGGCCATTTTCTGAGAAGTAGTCGAAATTGCGGTAGGCATCGCAGTTTAAGATCAGGTTATCAGCACCTGCGAGCAGGTAAAAGCCAATGGCCATGCCATCATGCATACTCAACCGTTCGTAAATGTTGTGACTGCCCCGGTTTTCAAAGCATTCAGACTGCGTATGTGCTTTGATGGTTACTTGTACGCCCGTAACTTCAAATCCTCTCAAATGAATCCAGGAGCCGATAACATAAAAGGCTGCGACGCGGTAGTCGGCTGGTTTAACAGAGCTATAATCAAAAACCGGTTTCTCATTTGGATAGGCCCAGTAGTTAATATACCGGCCCGGTATGCCGCTTTTGTCAAGATAGGTTACGCAGGCATAGATCCTCTCTTTATGGGCTATCTGGCCCTCTGTCATATGATAAACGCCTCCACGGATGTAAACCGTGTCGCCCGGTGCTACTGCATCCTGCGCTCTTTGTATGGTAGCAAAAGGTTTGCTGATAGTGCCAGCGTTGTTATCACTTCCGTCAACAGCTACATAATAAGTATTAGCGAAGGATAACCGGGCAATCAATAACAGGGCTGCAGCAATAAGTATTCTCATGATGGGGTTTTAAATGGTAAATTGGTTTAATGGTAAAGCTCATCAATTGGCCGTTCATCACCATCCTGTCTCATCCTGCCTGTATGGTAACAATTTGTTTGCAAAGAAAAATGCCTGAGGCTCGGCGCTATTTATTACCCGCTATTCCCTTCACATGTACCGACACAATGCTGGTATGAGGTATGCCGAGTGTTGTACCTGGTACCACATTAAAATAGTAGGAGACGTAGCTGTTCATCACCGCCTGGGAGGTATGAATGTAGGGTTGGGCAAGGGAAGGGTCCTGAAATGCGACAAGTGGCTTCCCGTACTGGATGCCGCCCTTGTAGTCTACGATAATGGTAAATGAATAATAGAAATCCTGGTAGGCCTTTTTGATGGTGATGTAATATTCCGGGTCAAGGTAGTCATCAGAGGTATCAAAATTGTTCATCATGTCTGGCTTAGTACGGCGTACTTCTATGCTTGCCAATGGGCTTTTGGGAATAAATTGAGCCGGTTCGCGAGCGGCAAATGCTTTTGCAGGATTGCTGTTTGCCTTGGCTGCCAGTTTTTTTATAAACAGGGTGTCTTTCCGGTTTGGCCTGCGCAGGATGGTGCTATCTGAGCGCAGAGTATTTTTAATATAATCGTTGGCGTAAAACGTCATAAATACTTTAGCGCCCGAAACATCGAGAGAGTCATTCTGCGACTTTAGTATTTCAAACACCAGACTGTCTTTATTCATTTTTTTAACCTTAAACCATGCCCGGGCGGCGTTAAAGATTGAGTCATACCCGCGACTTAGCGGAAAGTTGAGAAACTTGTTTTTAACAGGACTGTAAATGTTAACAGAATCGTCTGAAATAAATTTGAGCTTCCACTGCGGTTCAAGCTGATAGCCATATTCATTAAAAGAAAGGCCGTTCTTCATACGTCGGTACACTTCAGTGTAATCAATCCCGTTCAGGGATTTGAATGATATGAGCTGCCGCTTTTCAACGTTGCGGCGCCGGCAGCCGGTGTAAATAAACGAAACGGATATTATTAAGAGAAGTATTGCTGTTTTTACTGCTTTTGTACGGTTTAAAATCATCGGGTAGCCCTGTCGTTTTACGGATTGCAAAATAAAAACATTTGTAATAAATATTATTGTGAACGTTATACATCATATTTCAGTCCACGTTATTAATGTATTGTAACAAAAATGTTTCAATATGAACGGAAAATCATAAAATCTTCATTTTTTATTATGTTATTTGATTGTGTTTTAAGCACACGATGCGCTGATTGCTATTGAATAATTTCCCCTATAGACTTGTTAAATGGAACATATTTTCCTAATTGAAGATGAAAAGAAAGTAGCCTCATTCATTCTGAAAGGGCTACGAGAGTTTGGTTATACAGTAAGCGTGGCAGTTGACGGGTTCTCGGCAGAGGAAATGCTGAATAATCATACTTATGATATGATATTGCTGGATATTATGCTGCCTGATGTAAACGGGATTGACTTTTGCAAACAGATACGGAAGGATAACGAGGATGTCCCAATCTTAATGCTTACCGCCATGGATAGCGTTGATAGCAAGGTGCAGGGACTACAGGCTGGAGCCGACGATTATCTGGTAAAGCCATTCCATTTTAACGAGTTGCTTGCCCGTATAGAGGCTTTATTACGCAGGGCCAAAAAGAGCCAGCCCGATAAGCAAACTTTTGTTTTTGGCGATCTTAAGCTGGATACCTGGAGCAAAACTGCGGACCGGGACGGAACTAAGATAGCGCTCACTGCCAAAGAGTACAAGCTGCTGGAGCTGTTTATGATGTATCCTAATAAAACTTTGTCGCGCGAGTTTATTGCAGAGAAGGTATGGGGGATAGAATTTGATACCGGTACCAATTTTATTGACGTATATATCAATTATCTACGTAAAAAGATAGAAAAAGGCTTTAAGAGTAAGCTCATTTATACCGTAATTGGAATGGGTTATATCTTAAAGGAAAACTAAAAACGATGAAAATTCGCGACAGGCTTGCCCTTAACTTTTCGCTGATCAGTTCGGCGGTGTTATTCGGTATCCTAAGCGTAATTTACTTATCATCCTATTCGCTGTTAAAAAGCGATTTTTATGACCACTTGAATGATCGGGCCAAGGTTGCGGGCCAGCTCTATCTGGAAGCCGATGAAATATCCAGTGATTCACTTGAACATGTAAGGGATCGTTTCCTCGCCAAACTACCCAGTGAACAGCTGGGTATCTATGATGAAAAAAATAAATCATTCATAAGTAATCAGCGGCTGTACTGGAGTAAAGATGTTCTGGAAAAGGTAAGAGAGAAAAAACATCTGGAGTTTAGTACCGGCAGAAGACAGACTGTGGGTATTTATTATATTGATAACCAGGGCAACTTCGTCATACTGGTATCGGCCATAAGCAAGCAAAACTATAAGCGCCTCCACACCCTGTTACAGATCATGATTGTGCTGTTTATTGTGGTTAACGGCATGTTCTTTTTTGTGGGCCGGTGGTTTGCCAAACGATCCCTGATGCCAATACAGGGGCTCATTAAGCAGATGCAGCTCATCAAGGTTAACAATCTTCATTTGCGGGTAGAAGAGGGGAAAGGGAAGGACGAGATCACGGAACTTGCCCGGTATTTTAACCGTTTGTTAGAGCATTTGCAAAATGCCTTTGAATTGCAGCAGGCCTTTGTAACCAATGCCTCGCATGAGTTGCGAACACCGGTTACGAGCATTATCGGTGAGGTGGAGATTACGCTCAATAAACCTCGTCCCCCAGAAGAATATCAGCATATATTGAATTCGGTTTTAAGCGACGCCATAAGGCTTAATGAAACAATAACGAGCCTGATGGAGCTGGCCCAAACAGATATGGAGTACACCAGGGCCCGGCAAAGTCCGGTTAAGATTGATGATCTGATATGGGAGTCGTACGATTACTGGACCAAACTGAAAGGATCTGGCAAGCTTATTATTGATATAAAGAAACTGCCAGACGATGAAAGCAAGCTCGAAGTTAATGCCAATAAATCATTACTCGGTATAGCTTTCAATAATATTATCGGCAACGCATTTAAGTTCTCAAACAATCAGCCGGTCGTATGTTCCTTATATGCCGACGGCGAGATCATAAGCGTCGAGATCAGAGACAACGGTATCGGCATACCGCCCCAAGATATTCAGAGAGTTTTTACCTCGTTTTACAGAAGCCCAAATGGACGCTCATTTCAGGGAAGTGGCATTGGTTTATATGTTACTCAAAAAATCATTCATCTTTTCAACGGAGTAATCGAGATCAATTCGGAGAAAAACAAGGGTACCGCTTTTATTGTTCGTTTTCAATCGGTTAATTGAGCTATTTTTTTCTAACCAGCTTCTAATCTGCCTCTAACTTGGGTCTAACAGTGCGATTTTATTTTTGCCCCCAAACAAATAACTATGCACTTAAAATTTGTTCACGTTCTTTTAATTCCAATTCAACTATGGTGTATGGTTGCCGGGGCCCGCGTTTATGCACAGGGCTCTGGTAACGATACGTTGAAATTAGATGTTAAAGAAGCAGAAAATCAGTTTTTAAAGAACAACCTTACCTTAATTGCGCAGCATTATAATATAGACAATGCGAGCGCCCAGGTTATTACAGCCAGGCTCTTCCCCAACCCCGACTTTAACTTTACCAACGGTATCTATAATGATACCCACGATGCTTATAAAGAGCAATCCGTTGGGTTTTCTCAACTCTTTTATACGGCGGGTAAGCGCAATAAAAACATTCAGCTGGCCAAAATAGGCGTTGAGCAGGCCAAATTTCAGTTTTTTGACCTGCTGCGCACTTTACGCTTTACGCTTCGAAACGATTTTTACAACATTTATTTCCAACAGCAATCGGCAAAGGTTTATAACGAAGAGATTAGTGCGCTAGCCACCACTTTTAATGCCTATAAGGAGCAGTATGCAAAAGGTAATATTGCGCAAAAAGAGTTATTGCGTATTCAATCGCAGCTATACTCATTAAGATCGGAGTATAATAACCTTCAAATAGGCATTGATACACTTCAAAGTGAGTTCAGGATGCTTTTAAGAGCTAATCCGCATACTTATGTGGTACCTCAGCTGGATACAACATTGCTAAAGCAGAAAGTAACGGATGTTGCCTACCAAAAACTACTTGATTCGGCTTATACTAACCGTAGCGATCTTAAGTATGCTAAAGCAACCGTTGATTACAACAATATGAATCTCGAACTGCAGAAAGCAAACGCCAAGCCTGACATTAGCCTGTCTGTCGGTTATGACAAGTTTGGCGCCTTCAATACTAACTATGTTAACGGTGGTATAGAGTTTAGCCTGCCCTTCTTTAACCGTAATCAGGGCAACATCAAAGCGGCGAGGGTGGCCATTGAACAGAGCAAGGTGCAGTTGCAGAGTCAGCAGGATCAGGTAGCTAATGATTTAGTCACTAATTACAAAGGCGCATTACGCTACGAACAATTATATGACGGTTTGGACCCCAATTTTAATCGCGACTTTACCCATTTGATAGGCGAGGTGCTTAAGAACTATCAACGGCACAATATCAGCCTGTTGGAGTTTCTTGACTTTTACGACGCCTACAAAAGCAATGTGCTCCAATACAACAATATTTTATTTGGCAGGGTATCATCGCTTGAGCAGCTTAACTACGTTACCGGTACTCAGTTTTTTAATAAATAGAATTTTATAACCGAATCTTATATGAACAAAATATATTTTCAAAAGGGTGCATTAATGGCGGCTGGCGCTGGGTTGCTTTTGAGCCTTTTTTCCTGCCATTCTCAGGATAATAATGAGGATCAGCGCCAACCTTATGTGGTTCCGGATTCGTTGATGCGTACCATCGTTATCGATACGGTAAAAGTGTCAAAGATCAAGTATGCGATCAAATTTAACGGAGCGGTTGATTTTAACCAGGATAAGGTGATCAACATGTTTCCACTGGTAAGCGGTACCGTACAAAACGTAAGCGTAATGCCGGGCGATTTTGTTAAGGCCGGACAGGTTTTAGGAACTGTGAGAAGTGGTGAAATGGCCAACTATACGTCGTCACTCATCAGTGCAGAAGCCAACGTGCAGTCTACAGCCCGTCAGTTGCAGCAGCAAACCGATCTGTTTAAGAGCGGCATGGCGTCAGAAGTAGATGTGATTAACGCTCGCGCAGCACACGATCAGGCTGTAGCAGCGCTTGTTGCAGCAAAAAGGATATTGAGTATAAACGGTAACAGCACCAACGGTAATTATGTTATTAAAGCACCGATTAGTGGTTTTGTTGTTCAGCGTAACGTTAATAACGGCACGGCTATCCGTACGGATAACGGATCGCCCATGTTCACCATTTCCGATCTGAAACAGGTTTGGGTAGAGGCCAATGTTTATGAAGAAAACATATCCAAAGTGCACCAGGGCGATGAGGTCGACGTAACTACCATTTCATACCCCGACAAAGTATTTAAAGGCAAAGTAAACAACCTGATGAGTGTGCTGGACCCGAACACCAAGGTTATGAAAATGAGGGTCATTCTTGATAATCCAGGCTATTTGCTAAAACCGCAAATGTTTGCTACCGTAACTGTTAATAATACGGAGAATCAGGAAGCTATAGCCATATCCAGTGCCGACCTGGTTTTTGATCACAGCCAGTATTATGTAATTCTTTCTCAGGGCCATGGACATGTAGAGATCAGACCTGTTGACGTGCTGAGCATCAATGGTACTACGGCGTATATCAAAAGTGGTGTTACCCCCGGTGATAAGCTAATCGGATCAAAAGCTATCCTTATATACGGTTCATTAAACAGCTAATAATTTAAATTAAGCATCAGATCAATGAACAAGTTTCTGAAAGGAATCATCGGATTCTCTTTAAAAAATAGACTTTTCATCATATTTATGGCGGTGGTGCTGGCTGTTGCCGGTATCATAACCTTTATTCAAATGCCTATTGAGGCGTTTCCGGATGTAACCAATACCGAAATCGATATTATTACACAGTGGCCGGGCCAGAGCGCCGAGGAGGTTGAAAAACTGGTAACGATACCTATTGAGATCGCCTTAAATCCGGTGCAGAAGAAAACCAGTCTTCGTTCAACTACCATCTTCGGGCTAAGCTACGTAAAAGTGATTTTTGACGATGGTGTAAAAGACCCCGAAGCTCGCCAGCAAGTAATGTATTTGCTGCAGAACGCTAATTTGCCTAACGGCATTGCACCTTCCGTGCAGCCACCGGTTGGCCCAACGGGCGAAATTTTCCGGTATACGCTTAAAAGTTCCATACGGGATGTACGGGAGCTCAAAACCATCCAGGATTGGGTGATTGACCGTCGCCTGCGTGCTATTCCCGGTATTGGCGATATCAATGCCTTTGGTGGTAAAACAAAGACTTACGAGATTACCGTTGATCCGCAGAAACTGGCTACGCTTAATATTACGCCGCTTGATGTGTTCACTGCCGTGCAGAAGACCAACATCAACGTTGGTGGTGATATGATCATCCAGAATAACCAGGCCTTTGCGGTGCGGGGTATTGGGTTACTTAACGACATAAACGAGATTCGGAATATTGTAATCAGCAATAATAACGGCGTTCCTATTCTGGTAAAAGATGTAGCCACTGTGCAAATATCGAATCTGCCGCGCTTAGGCTGGGTGGGCCGGAGTGATGCCATTACCGACGAGCATGGCAACCGCAAGGTAATTGATGACACAGATGCAGTAGAAGCTATTGTGGTGATGCGTAAAGGCGAAAACCCTACGGATGTGGTGAGCGCCTTAAAGGCCGAAGTTGATAAGCTGAACAAAGACGTGCTGCCTGCTGATACCAAGATCGTTCCATATTACGACCGTACGAACCTCATTAATTATGCAACGCATACCGTGTTACATAATCTCATTGAAGGTATATTGCTGGTTACCCTGCTGGTTTCGCTCTTTATGTTTAACTGGCGAACCACGTTAATTGTATCTATCATTATTCCATTAGCGCTGTTGTTTGCATTCATTTGTTTGCACGCCATGGGCATGTCGGCCAACTTGTTGTCGTTGGGTGCGGTGGATTTTGGTATCATCATAGACGGCGCCGTAGTAATGGTGGAGGGTATGTTCGTGTTCCTCGATCATAAGGCTACCGAAATGGGGATGGAGCGCTTCAACAAAATGGTTAAGCTCGGCATGATCAAAAACAACGGTGCTGTGTTAGGAAAGGCGATATTCTTTGCCAAACTTATTATCATCACCGGCTTATTGCCCATCTTCGCCTTTCAAAAGGTAGAGGGCAAATTGTTTTCGCCGTTGGCCTATACGCTCGGTTTTGCATTGCTTGGTGCGTTGATCACTACATTAACCCTTGTTCCGGTATTGATCAGTATGTTGCTCAAAAAGGATGTGCACGAAAAGCATAACCCTATTGTGCATCATCTTACCGGTTTTATGCTTAACGGCTTTACGCGTTCATTCAAACATAAAGAGATCGTAGTAACGGTATCGCTCATCGCTATGGTTATCGGCCTTTTCTCATTTAAATTTTTAGGAAGTGAGTTTTTGCCCGAGCTTGATGAAGGCGCTATATGGCTCCGGGTACAGTTGCCGTACAGTGTATCGCTTGATGAATCTATTCACACTGCTAAACAGGTACGGAAATCCTTGATGACCTTTCCGCAGGTGCAATATGTTGCCTCACAAACCGGGCGACCGGATAACGGTACGGACGTGGCTGGGTTTTATAATAATGAGTTTGACGTGCTGCTTTATCCCGAGGATGACTGGAAACCTAAGATTTCCAAAGAAGAGTTGATCGGCCAGATGAACAAAAAGCTGTCCGTGCTTCCTGGTGCTGACCTCAACTTTTCGCAGCCTATTAGTGATAACGTGGAAGAAGCGGTATCCGGTGTAAAGGGATCCATCGTTGTAAAGGTTTATGGCGATTCGCTCAACTACATGGAAAATAAGGTTAACGAAGTTTACCAGATCCTGAAACATGTGCGTGGTATTGAAGATTTGGGGGTATTAAGAAGTATCGGTTTGCCCGAGTTAGATATTAATCTTGATCAGCAAAAGATGGCCCAGTACGGTGTGGCCACAGCTGATGCCAACACGGTTATATCGATGGCGATAGGAGGGCAGGCTGCATCAACATTGTATGAAGGCGTGCGTACGTTCGACATCCGGATCCGTTTCCCTGAGGCCTTCCGTAAAACACCTACTGATATTGGTAACCTGTTAGTGCCAACCCAAAGCGGGTCAAGAGTGGCCATTAAACAAATTGCGACCATCTCGCAAAAAACAGGCCCGTGTCTCATTTTTCGCGATGAGAACGAGCGTTATGCTACGTTAAAGTTCTCAGTACGCGGCAGGGATATGGGTAGCACTATTGCCGAGGCACAGCAAAAGGTAAACGCCAGGGTGAAAGTTAAACGTGGTTATCACATGGCCTGGCAGGGCGATTTTGAGAACCAGCAGCGCGCACAAAAGCGTTTAACACAGGTGGTACCTGTAAGTTTGGCCCTCATCTTCTTGCTGTTGTTCTCCATGTTTGGTAATGTTAAAGATGCAGCCTTGGTGTTCCTCAACGTGCCATTTGCTATTGTAGGCGGTATCCTGGCGCTCTTTATTACCGGCACCAACTTCAGTATTTCGGCTGGTATTGGTTTTATTGCCTTGTTTGGTATATGTATACAGGATGGCGTGTTGCTGATCACTGTGTTTAAACAGAATCTGGAGAACATAAGTGGCGACGCACAAACCTTATACACCGCTATAAAACTGGGCGTTAACTCACGGATCAGGCCGGTAATGATGACTGCCCTGATGGCTGCCATCGGTTTGTTGCCGGCTGCAATATCTCATGGTATTGGTTCAGAAAGCTCCCGGCCTTTGGCGCGGGTAGTTATAGGAGGTATCCTCTGTGCCATGATATTCAGTTTATGGGTGTTCCCGCTCATTTTCGGCTGGGCATACAGAAAGGTTGACCCAACTTCAAAGGATGTAAGATAATACTGTAACATTTATATAATGAGACAATAGCGGCCTCCTTAATTTTAAGGGAGCCGCTTTGTTTTAACGGTGGAAAGTTGTACTATCGTGGCCAATTATGCTAACACGCTGCCAAAACCAATTAAAGGGTATCTTAGTAACCGGTATCCTTGGCCTTGCTGTTTCAACAGGCCTCGCTCAACACAAGAATCAACTTAAACCACATGCAGATTTATTGCAGCTTGCAAAAGCCGATGTGGCGGATGCTGACCAGCAGTACCATGTACTCATGAAAAGGTTACCGGCTAACCGTTTCCCTAAAACTTATTACGCGGCTAAAGATTCGCTGGAAACGAGTAATTCTGGCTGGTGGTGCAGCGGATTTTATCCGGGAACGCTGTTGGAAATTTACGGCCAGACTAAAGACAAAGCGTTGCTTAATGAGTCGACTCGCATACTTAAAGTGCTCGAGCGCGAACAATACAATAGAGACACGCATGATTTAGGTTTTATGATGTATTGCAGCTTTGGCAATGCGCTTAAGGTTGAACCTAACAACGAAGAATATAAGCAGGTGCTTATTAACAGCGCCCGCTCACTGGCAACCCGTTTTGATCCAAAAGTGGGAGTTATCAAGTCGTGGAACTCCAAAAAGTCGGATTACCTGGTCATCATCGACAACATGATGAACCTTGAGCTGCTGTTTTGGGCCACTAAAGCTACCGGCGATTCCAGCTTTTACAAAATTGCTGTAACTCATGCTAATACCACCATGAAGAACCATTTTCGTCCCGATTACAGCTCTTACCACGTGGTTAATTACAACCCGGAAACAGGAGCTGTGCAGGAAAGAAAAACTGCTCAGGGTTATTCAAATGAATCAGCCTGGGCAAGAGGACAGGCGTGGGGCTTATACGGATACACCGTAATGTATCGCGAAACACATGATAAAAAATACCTGAAACAAGCTCAGCATATTGCGTCGTTTATACTTCATAACCCCAATTTGCCGGCAGATAAAGTGCCATATTGGGATTATAATGCTCCGAATATTCCAAATGCATTACGGGATGCCTCTGCGGCTGCCGTAATGGCTTCGGCGTTTTTAGAGCTGTGCCGCTATACTGATGCTGCTTCGGCAAAAACTTATTTTTCAACGGCAGAAACCATATTGCGAGCCTTATCATCACCTAAATACCTGGCTAAACCAGGCACCAACGGAGGCTTTGTGTTGTTACACAGTGTTGGCCACATGCCCAATAAAACAGAGATTGATGTACCGCTTACGTATGCCGATTACTACTTTGTAGAGGCGCTGGAGCGTTATCAGAGCTTTAAGTAGAAACTTGTGATTACACCGATTATTATTGAGAGGATTACACTGATGATTGTTTAATTGATTGCACCGATTGTTCTTAATGATTGCACCGATTTTAAAGGTGTAGATTAGGGATCTGTATGATCTGAAATAGCTTAATACATCCTGTTAATCAAAATCAATAATCGGTGTAATCGCTAACGATATCGGTGTAATCCTATCAAATAAGATAGTGATCAATAATATCCTGGGGAATTTTAGCGCCACGGCCGGTATTCATATCGATCATGGTATAATCAAACCAGCCATCACAGCATAATTTATTGGTTTGCTTATTGGTGATGGAAAATTTAACGCGGCAGCCTTTGTCGTCGATACTTTCAATGCCGGTTCTTACGATAAACTGATCACCCATTACCAGCGGACGTTTGTAGTCGACATGAGCCGTGCGCACTACCCAGCCAAAGCCACGTTCCATAAACTTTTCCATCGACATGCCGTAACAGCGCTCCATCTGGTCATAACGTGCGGCAAGCACATAATCAAAGTACTTGCTGTTATGCACATGCTGAAACATATCGATATCGTCGGGCCGTACCCGCAGTTCTGATTCAAAAGTGCTGTATTGTGGTTTTTCCATTTGGTAAAGATAATCGTTCATTAGTTCATTGGTTCAGTTGTTCATTTGTCTCGGGTGGATTAGTTTATTAGTTCATTGTTTGTTTGGCATTAAACAGATGATCAACTAATGAACAATTAAACTAATGAACTAATGAATCTTCTTCTTAATATCCTCCAGGATCATCTCTGCATGGATGCGCGAATTTTCGATGAACCATAAATGGGTGTCCATGCCGCCGCATACCACGCCGGCCAGATAAACGCCGGGAAGATTAGTTTCCATGGTATCAGGATTGTATTGTGGAATAAGCTTTTCGTCTTTTGATAAAATGATACCCATCTTATCCAGAAACTCGAAGTTTGGTTTGTACCCCGTCATCGCCATTACAAAATCATTCGGAATGGTAACGAGGCCGTCAGGGGTCATAATGTCAACCTCATGTTCGCGTATGGCTTGCAGGTTTGAATTAAAATAGGCTTTAATGCTGCCCTCCTTAATGCGGTTGATAATATCCGGCCTAACCCAGTATTTAACGCGGTGGCTCACTTCGTCGCCGCGGATCACCAGGGTAACCTCAGCGCCCTTACGGTAAGTTTCGAGAGCTACGTCAATCGCCGAATTACTCGAGCCCACCACCACCACTTTTTGCAGCGCATAATAATGCGGGTCCTTATAATAATGTTTTACTTTAGGCAGATTTTCGCCCGGAATATTGAGGTTGACGGAAATGTCATAGAACCCAGTAGCCACGATCACATATTTGGCGTCATATTCAGCCCTGCAGGTTACAATGTGATAATGGTCGTCCTCGCGCCTTACGTGGTTAACCTCTTCAAACAGCCTAATGGGCAAGTGATGCGAAAAGGCTACGCGCCGGTAGTACTCCAACGCTTCCGCGCGGTTAGGTTTGGTATTGATAGTAACAAATGGGAGACCACCAATTTCCAGCTTCTCCGAGGTAGAGAAGAAGGTCATGGTAGAAGGGTAGTTGTACAGGGAATTTACGAGGCATCCTTTTTCAACTATTAAAAAATCCAGACCTGCTTTTTGAGCCGCAAGTCCGCAGGCCAAACCTATTGGCCCTCCGCCTATAATTAAAATATCAAGCATAGTTTACCAATCAGGATCAGGCTAAAACATCCTGCAGTTCTTTGTGCCGGGCAAAAACAGTGCGGGCGTAGCTGCAGGAGGGTATAATTTTTAATCGATGTTGGCGGGCATAGGCAACGCCGGCTTCAACTAATTGTAGGCCAACGTTCTGGCCTTTAAATTCTTCGGAGACCTGGGTGTGATATATATTCATTTCACTCGGCGTTCTCATGGTATAAAACATATCGGCAAGGTGTTCGCCGTTTTGTTCTACATAAAAAAACCCGTCATCACCTTTACGTTCATGTTCAATTTTCATGCTAATCGGGTATGTCAAAATTATCAATTTACTATTTACCCCTTATCAAGGCATTAACCTCAATAAGGGGTAAAGTAACAAGTTCTTATCTTAACACCTGCCAATCCAAAATGATTAGCATGAAATTGCAATTATTTTACACCTGCAGCTGCAGCCTTGGCATGGTCAGCCAGGAACTGAGCCAAACCATTGTCAGTTAATGGGTGCTTCAGTAAAGCAGTGATGGCGCTCAAAGGAGCAGTGATCACATCAGCACCGATCTTAGCACAGTCAATAATATGCATTGGGTGACGAACAGAAGCCGCCAGGATCTCAGTTTCATAACCGTAGTTATCAAAGATCAAACGGATGTCTTCA